>Ga0210044_10004073_pt1 | contig 20623 bp, 20 predicted proteins | sample CryGey13umfilter_2_FD_183959 | JGI IMG/M metagenome (GOLD analysis project Ga0210044, IMG submission 183959) | Groundwater microbial communities from aquifer in Utah, USA - Crystal Geyser 4/9/14 3 um filter (SPAdes) (version 2) | ecosystem: Environmental > Aquatic > Deep subsurface >... | reverse complement strand
GTCCGATCGCGCTCCATAATAAGTGGTATTTTTTGCGTCCATGTTTTCATGGACAGAACGATATCACATCAAATGCAAAATCAACAAGTTAGAAATTGGGTGTTGCCCCGGGTTATTGAGAAGTTACTGCAGGAGTCTGTAACTAAATGATTAACAAGAGAAAAGTGCCCGGGGCCGGAATCGAACCGGCACGGAGGGTTAAGCCTACCGAGGGATTTTAAGTCCCTTGCGTCTACCAGTTCCGCCACCCGGGCATTTTTAAACGATGACTTTGCGATTATCACAAATCTAAAAGTCTTGCTGCAACTGGAAGCAGCATTGACACGCTTTTTAGGCTGGGGCCGGAATCGAACCGGCGTACGCGGCTTTGCAGGCCGCTACATAACCACTCTGACACCCAGCCACAACCTTTGAAAAAAAACTGGAGCGGGAAACGAGACTCGAACTCGCGACCCTAACCTTGGCAAGGTTATGCTCTACCAACTGAGCTATTCCCGCATTTTAAAACTTCTATACGGCACATCCTTGTGCCTGCAATTTACTTGTCGCTATTGCACCCTGCCACACTTCCTGTGTGGCGTGCGTCGCTGCGCGACTTACCCAACTGAGCTATTCCCGCATTTTAAAACTTTTATCTACAGTAAAAATTAAACTCGTTAGTTATAAGAATAACTTACGCGACAATCATACAATTATTTTAATACTTGTCAATCTTCAAATCAGGCCAAGCTGCTTTTAAATAAACAAACATCGACCAAACTGTTAAAATTGCAGCAAAATAAAGCAAAAAAGCACCAATCCATTTCACCCATTCATATGAAAAAGGATGATACCAAACTAACAAAACTAATGCGATCATTTGAATAGCTGTTTTATATTTTGCAACCATCGTTACTTTTACACTCACGCGCTTTCCAATAGCTGACATCCATTCACGCAATGCAGAAATAGCAATTTCACGACCAATAATAACAGCACTTGCGACACTCAAATAAGGAATTAAATTTGAACTCAATACCATTACCAACGAAACAGCCACCAATAATTTATCTGCTACTGGATCTAGAAACGCGCCAAGCTGCGTCATCTGAGAAAGACTACGCGCTAAATAACCATCCAGCCAATCAGTAAACGCAGCCAATGCCAATAACATTGCAGCTAATGGATGTGCCCAGTGAAAAGGCAAAATATAAAAAATCACAATGACTGGAATCGCGACAATGCGCAAAACCGTCAATATGATGGGTATATTCATAATTTTTTCCCTATACGATCCCAGCGAATATGATCATACCAATGCGCTGAATTGGCCTTCCAGCTCATCCAGATAAATTCAGCACGTCCAATAAAATCATTGCGTTGTACCGGCCCCCAATAACGACTGTCATCACTATCATCACGATTATCACCCATCATAAAGTAATCGTCTTTGGGTACAACAACATTATAAAAATTATGAGCAGGCATGTCAGGTCGCACAAAGATGTCATGTTTTACACCCATCAAATCTTCTTGATATTTTTGATACGTATTTAACTGACCAAAATCATCCAGGCGCGTCACAGTACCTAAATATTTCTGTTTTTGTTCCTTACCATTAATATACAACGTCTTATTAATGTAACTAATATGATCACCGGGTAATCCTATTACCCGTTTTACAAAAGTAACCGCATGATTGACAGGGTAATAAAATAAAGCAATTTGCCCTCGTTTTGGCTCACTCACTGACATTATTTTTTTATTCCAAACAGGAAAACGCAACCCATATTGAAATTGATTCACAAAAATAAAATCACCCGGAATAACAGTAGGCTCTAACGAGCCCGTTGGAACACGATACGGCTGTGCAACAAAAGAACGTATTAGGAAAACAGCCAATAATACAGGGAAAAACGCACGTGCGTATTCAATAACCAAAGGACGCTTTTTTTTCTCAAGCAGCGGCTCACCTTTGCAAATACAAAAAATAAAATCACATAATGCAACCGCACCCGTGAATACAACAACACTCAATAGAATTAAAGGGAAATCTAAAATCATGATTGCACTCTCCGTTTCGCAGCACTGGGGATATAAATCGCTGTCCCCATAAACGTTAACACAGGTCCAACCATATCACTGGGCAGCAACATATTAATAATCACGCCATTTGCACCAATCGATGCGGCTAATTTTTTCGCTTTTTGAAATACTGCATTCTGTGCTTCTGAATTTAAGGTTGAAAAATGCAACTCAACACGTACATCGCCCAACCGCGTAAAAGCAACCGCAGGTACTTGATGGTAAATATGCACTTGATCTGCAGAAATAGCGGAGCGCACTGTTTTTACAGGCAACACCATTCCTTTCGGTGACTCAATTTTTTTAGGCGCAGCCAACAGTAAAGCACACAAAAACAGCAACCCTACCAACGTGCAACTTATTGTTCTCACACTCAATGGAAATCCCCCGCAGAAATAAAGAGGACATTGTATCGGAATTATGAAAGAAATAGCACTCTGAAATGTCTTTTTGTTATGGTTTCATGTGGTTGTAAAATAAGCTATGATCTGCGCATGAAGATGACGAATCCCATTCTTGCGAAAATAATGCCCTATTTAATGATGGCGCTGATGTGCGTTTTGTTCATCGTCAGTTTTTTTATTTTCTGGTACGTGTTCTTAATTGTGATTGCCATTGGACTTATTTTATTTTTAATCGGGTTTGTTCGAGCAAAACTATTCCATCATAAAAAAACAACCGCCTTACATGAAGCATTTATTATTGATATTCAGAAAGAAAATAATAGCTCGGATACACCAGAAAAAATAGGACGTATTATTGAGCATGATGAACATGAGCAATAAAATCAGATGATGTCGTTTGAGAAACCCAATCTTGACCTACTTTAATTTCATGCCCCACCAAAACTTCATCTTTTCCCGAACGCACAGCAAAAAACCAAACACATGAATCAGAAACAACTTTTTTCACTGGCTCAACTACAGCTGAACGCGTAATTGGCGGAGAAAAATCAACATCATAAATAATTTTCGGTGAGCGTTGTGTTTGAGCAAAAAGACACTGATCATAAGCTGCCACAGATGAAAAAAATGATAGCCGCAATCTACCAGAAAGTAAGTCAGGATTATCTGTTAACACAGTGGCTTTCTGCGAAAAATTTTTTGTTGCGGTTGAAAGCAAGGCACATGCTTTCAAGTCATTGCTTTCATCCAATTCAATTTTCAAACCCAAGCCAAAATGTGCAATCATTAAAAACTCATAAATCATATTTGATAAATTTGATTCCGAATGAAACAGGGCTTTTTCTGCTTCCACAACATCAGTCGGATCAACATATAAACAATCGACCAAATCAAACTGAATATGGCGGATATTATTGCTCACCAACAAGGTAAGTAAAAATAGTTCATTTAATAAAAACCCAGATGCAATAGCAGCAATACGTAACGGCTGATCCGGCTCTGTTGACTGAGAAATAAACTGCAACGCACACTGCAAAACCAATTGTGCAATAATAGTGCGTTTGTTATCTGGATCACAACGATCAAATGCATTAACACAAACACATTCGCATAAACCAAAAGTATCGTTGTTATCTGCAATCCTATTGCCGACTTCTTTATCAACCTTAATACGACGCAGTGTTGTTTTTGGGCGAGAAAATGCTTTTTTTGTTTTTTCCTGCAAGGCTAACGCCGTCTCTTTCGTTGCTTTTCCCAGCTCATCCGACGTTGGAATAAAATCAACGGGGTCAATAGAAAGGGGTGTCGCATTGAGTTGAGATTCGTCGCGCATTTTCCTCAAACCATTTTTTAATGCTGCTAAAATATACGGCAAAAATTAAAAAATCAGCCTAACAATAATCCACTGCCTCGTTACAATATATCCATAGCTGGAACGTATGGTTTTTGTAATGCCTCAGCTACATCAGGATTCGTAATAACACCGCGGCAGACATTTAATCCATCACAAAAATGTTTATCATTACGCAATGCTTTCTGATATCCCTGATTGGCTAATCGTATAATGTAAGGTAACGTTGCATTATTTAATGCTAAGGTTGCTGTACGCGGCACAGCGCCTGGCATATTCGCCACACAATAATGTACGACTCCATCAACAACATAAGTTGGATTTTTATGCGTTGTGGCTTTTGCCGTTTCAACACAACCGCCTTGATCAATTGCCACATCCACAATCACTGAACCTGGTTTCATTTTTGATAACATATGACGCTTAATTAATTTTGGTGCCGCACGTCCAGGTAATAATACAGCGCCAATAACCAAATCTGATGAAGCAATATGTTCTTCCAAACTCGCAATAGTGGAATACACGGTATTTAATCGTCCACCAAACTGTAAATCCAATTCTTGCAAACGATTTAATGACGTATCCAATACCGTTACTTGTGCTTCACGACCCATTGCCATACGAACCGCATTAGTGCCAACAACACCACCACCCACTACAGTAACTTTTCCAGGAAAAACACCAGGTACACCACCTAACAAAACACCGCTACCACCATGTGATTTTTCAAGTGACGCAGAACCAACTTGAATCGACAAACGCCCAGCCACTTGGCTCATGGGTGATAACAAGGGTAAACCGCCTGACTTATCTGTCACTGTTTCATAGGCAATTGCAATACACTTTGATTTAATTAATGCTTCTGCTTGCGTAAGATCAGGCGCTAAATGCAAATACGTAAACAGCACCAAATTTTCACGTAAAAAAGGAAATTCTGCAGGTTGCGGCTCTTTGACTTTCACAATCATATCCGCTTTTTCCCAAATCATCTCAGGTTTCGCTAAAATATGTGCGCCGGCTTCACGATATGCTTCATCATCAAAACCAATTCCTATGCCCGCATCATGCTCAACTACCACATGATGCCCATGGTTTACCAATTCATGCACACAAAATGGCGTTAAACCAACACGATATTCTTCCGTTTTAACTTCTCTGGGGACACCGATAATCATGAAAAACTCCTAACAAATTGGATGGTGAAATATACAGTAGAAAACATTTTAAAACAAATCACTGAGCTGCCGATTTAAAAGCAATTTAAGCAGAACCAGCACGGTGATAGCAGCAATAATTAAAATAGAAGTGCGGTAATCTTTTAAGTCAATCACAAAAACCAATGCCATTCCCACCGCTGGCGGATGCTCAATCTTCAAACCCATCATTAAAAAAAGACAAACAACAACCGACACTGACGCTAAAAAACTAATCCACACAAATCCATAACCTGAATATAACAATAAACCACCCATCACATGCAACAACATGCCGCATAAAATCGCAACCACATAAGCCACGATTAATCGCAATGGATGTGCAGAGACAGAACTGGGTTTCGAAAAAATAATAAAAGCGCTTGATGCTAACGATCCAGCACCCACCGCCCATAACACATCTGATTTTGCTGTGTGATAAAACAAATTTAATATCACAAACAAAAAAATAATAGCGGGCTGCCAAATATAATTTGCAACCACAGCTGCTTTTCGATTAGGAATGGGCATAATAAAATTCTCTTACACAAAAAAGCGAGTAGTGATGCGATTTTACGCCTAGAAAAAAGGAAAAGAAAAGGTTTTTTCGATAAACTGCTCTTCTGAAATGTTCAACGCTCACCTAACTGCCCGATATTTAAAAAAACGCCCCATGTATACATGATCTAGCCCCTAGAATCTGACACAGCTTGACCCAAACCCAACCACCATAAAATGATCCTTCATTTAATCTCCCTTGTTTTTTAATTGATTGACATAAAAACAACCACTACTTATAGTGCTGTGAGTGAAGAGGTGCGTTTACGAAGTCATTTTGCTCAAGTGTCCATTTATGAACAATGCAAAACCAGAGCGTCGACGCCGAAATAAAAAATAAATTAAACTATTTTTTATTGGATCCCATAATGAAAGTTAGTGGATTTGTCACATTAAGCATGATTAATGTGGAGCGCTTCAGGTTATTTTTCAATATCTCATTTTTTGAATTTTTCCTGTTTCCATCTGCATTAAAAATATTGCCACTTTATTTTGATCAGGAAACAACATGTCTGAATTAAAACGTCAACTCACCACGCGACACATGTCGATGATTGCACTCGGCGGCACACTGGGCACTGGTATTTTCCTAACGAGTGGTGCTGCGCTTTATACCGCAGGCCCGTTCGGCGCTATTTTAGCGTATCTAATCATGGGCATGATGGTTTATTTTCTCATGAATAGTTTGGGCGAGATGTCGGCGTATAAACCTGTTTCTGGTAGTTTCTGCGAATACGCCAGCGATTATGTGAGCAAACCATTTGGCTTTGCAATGGGATATAACTATTGGTTTAATTGGGCTATTACGATCGCAGTAGAATTAATTGCTTCTGCCATTGTTATGCAGTACTGGTTTCCACATGTGCCACCTGTCCAATGGTGTGCATTATTTTTTGTTGCCATTTTTGCGCTAAATATTTTATCTGTCAAAAGCTATGGGGAATCGCAGTATTGGCTCTCATTAATCAAAGTTGCCGCTATTCTTATTTTTATCGTCATCGGTGTGCTTGTTATTACTGGCTTTGACAAAACGCATCGAGTCATCGGATTTCATAACTGGACACAGGGACACTTTCATGACGGATTATCCGGTTTATTTGCTGTGTTTTTGTTATCTGGCTTTGCATTCCAGGGAACTGAATTAATTGGCGTTGCAGCAGGCGAAGCAAAAGACCCACATAAAAGTATTCCACGCGCAGTAAAACAAATTTTTTGGCGAATTTTATTATTTTATATTTTAATTATGTTGATCATCAGTTTAATTATTCCCTACACTGATCCACGGCTACTGAATGAAAACAATAATATCGCCATGAGTCCATTCACGATTGTTTTTTCAATGATGCATATTCCTTATATTACTGGCATCATGAATTTTATTATTTTAACGGCATTATTATCAGCGTGTAATTCTGATCTTTATTCCGCAACGCGTATTTTATGGCATCTTTCAAAAAAAGGCAGCGCACCAAAACTTTTTTCAATAGTCAATCAGAATGGCATTCCCATTTACGCCTTACTGGCAACTGCCTCATTTGGTTTACTTGCTTTTTTATCGGATCTTTATGGCGGCACATTTATATTTTTAATGCTCGTGAATATTTCAAGCTTAGCGGGATTTTTAGCTTGGTTTGGCATTGCACGCAGCCATCTTGGATTTCGAAAACATTATTTAGCAAAAGGTCATCAATTACGTGACTTACCTTTTATTTCACGTTTTTATCCCTGGGCACCCATCATTGCCATTATATTGTGCTCGATTATTGTCTTCGGACAATGGTATACGCTTGCAATACAACACAACATCTCATGGTCATCATTGATATCCATGTATATTGGGCTACCGATTGTGTTTTTTCTATGGCTTGGAAATTGGTGGTATCACAAAAAGAAAAGCGGCTAAAATATAGCGCACTAACAAAAAAGCGGAATATTAAAATATCATTTCGTTAAATTAATTGCGCGGCAGCAATAATTTGCTTGCTGGCAGTCTCAATTTCTTTTTCTGTAGTGAATCGCCCAACACTCACACGAAAAGAACGATTGGCTTGATCGCGCGATAACCCCATTGCTATCAACACATGTGATGGCTCTGGATCAACCGCATTGCATGCAGAACCTTGTGAAATAGCCAGATCCTTTAAGATCTTTTTTAAGAATAATCCAGTATCAATATGATCAAAAGAAAAATTCAAACAACCACACACCCGATTTTTTTTATCACCATTGAGATTCGCGCCAGGTATTTGAAAAATATTTTTTTCTAATTGATCACGCAATTTTTTGATACGCGCGACATCTTGAGTTAAATTATTTTTAGCAATCAAACATGCTTCACCCAAACCCACAATTTGGTGCGTTGGCAATGTCCCCGAACGTAACTGATTTTCTTGCTCGCCACCGTGTAATTGCGCTATCAATTGCACACGCGGCTTACGACGCACGTACAATGCACCCACTCCTTTTGGCCCATATATTTTGTGTGATGAAATTGACAGTAAATCAATCGGTAAATTTTTTAAATCTAGTTTCATTTTTCCAACGCTTTGTGCAGCATCAACATGAAACCAAACCCCTTTTTCACGCAACAATTTTCCAATGGCTGCAATATCCTGAATCACACCTGTTTCATTATTGACGTGCATAACAGAAGCCAGAATAGTATCAGGACGAATCGCTTCATTTAATTTCGCTATATCCAATAATCCATTTTTTTCTGGATTTAAATAGGTAACCTCAAAACCAATTGATGCTAAATAACGACACGTATCAAGCACTGCTTTGTGCTCTGTCGACAGGGTAATAATGTGTTTACCTTGGCGTTGATAAAACAAGGCAACACCTTTCAATGCTAAATTAATAGATTCGGTAGCACCCGATGTAAAAATAATTTCATTGGGTTCAGCGTTTATGAAACTGGCTACTTGTTTACGTGCATTTTCAATTTTTTCATGCGCCACAAAACCCAAAGCATGTTGCGAAGCAGCATTGCCAAAATCATTTTCTAACGATTGTTTCATCACATCAACAACACGCGGATCAACCGGCGTTGTTGACATGTAATCTAAGTAGATCATTTGCGATAGCGGCTAATTTTATAAACCCAAACCGCCAATGCTAAGAAAGAAATTAAACCAAAGGCATGCGCTAATCCGGATAAATTATCTGGCATGATTGATAATGCATTTGAGCTGCCCATCATCACAAACGGCACAGCCAACACAACACCCATTAATGCAGCACCCGCAACCAAGCCACATGCTAGCAATAACCCACTTTGCTCTGCATCAGCCACTTTTGTTTTATGCGCTTCTGTCTTTGCACGATTATTAACACGTGTTGCTAAAAATTTTACAACACTGCCTAAAACCGTTGACAAAATAATACTGGGTGGTAGATACACACCCAATCCCACTGCCAATGCAGGCAAACGACGACCACGTTTTCGCAAAATTTCGTCTGCAATGATCACCAGTACCGCTATAAGCATACCAATGATAATCATGTTCCATGGTAAATTTTGTGTGCGAATACCGTTAATCACGGACGCCATTAAACCGGCTTGCGGAGCGATTAACATTTGTGATGGATCCATTCCTGAATGTGGAAATACGCCGCCCATTCCATAAGCATTGAATAATAACTCCAACACAGGAGCGAGCACGAATGCAGACACAACCACACCAATACCGAGCACAAGCTGTTGCTTCCATGGCGTAGCGCCAACCATTTGACCTGCTTTCAAATCTTGTAAATTTTCATTTGAAATCGATGCGCTGGTTGCAACCACTGCTGTTACTAACACCATCATTGCTGCAATTTTTCCATCGCCGTGATGCGAAAAGAGGAAAAAGTAAATGGCACCTAAAATCAAAATCGATAAAATAATTAAACCTGACAATGGGTTATTACTGGATCCAACTAAACCTGTGAAATAAGCACAAATGGTTGAAATGAAAAACCCAACAATCAATAAATACAACACAGTAATAAATCCGGCCCATAATAAAAAGGGATAAGAATACACACGAAATAATTTTTCAACATAAGCAAAATGCATAATGGTCATAAAAAATAAAAGTAAACATATAAGCACACCGAAAAATGCCCACATAATTGGAATATCACGCTCAGTGCGCGCCAACTTACCTTTTACATTAATATGATGCAGTGATACAAATGATAGCTTAATACCCTCAATCACCGGCTTAATTAAACGAATCAATGTCCATACACCACCAACCAACATCACACCAACACCGACAAACCGCAATTGTGATGACCAAATAGCCATCACAGAATGGTAAACCGATTTTCCTGATGGTAATCCAAAATGCATCGCTAATAACGGCAATACAATCACCCAACCTAATACAAAACCAGTAAATAAGCTGGCGCCTACTTCAATACCAACAATATATCCAGCAGCAAAAAGCGCGGGTGAAAAACCCAAGGCTATACCAAATACTGCTTTACCTGATTTAAACCAATAATGAATACTATCTGAAAAAATCTGAATACCTGACTGCGCAAATGACATAAAACCGCCGATGCTAATACCTTGCACCAACCGTTTCATGTGCGTATTACCTTTTACATTCATACTCGTGATACGCAATACATTACCCACCGCCGTTCCTTCAGGGAAACGCAAGGTTTTCATATTAAGCATCACACGACGCAATGGAATGGAAAAGAAAACACCCAGCAATCCACCAAACGTCGTAACTGCCGTGGTTTCCCAATAATCAAACCCCGCCCAGGCATGAATAAAAATCATCGCAGGCAATACAAACGCAATAGAGGCAGCAACACCTTCGCCAGCAGAAGCGGCCGTTTGTATTAAATTACTTTCTAGCACATTAGAGTTTTTAAAAAAACGCAGTACAGCAATTGCCAAAACAGAGGCAGGAATAGAAGCGGAAATGGTTTGACCAATTTTTAATGCTAAATAAGCATTCGCCGCTGACATCACGGCCGCCAAAATAATAGATAAAATAATTACTTTTAAGGTAATTTCAGGCAATGAAGTACTGGCTGGAATCAAAGGTTCTTGATGCTTTGTACTTGCTGATGTTGTCACGGATTTCCCCTTATGACTCATTATGCTCTTGCAACAGGTTTTGTATCATAACAACTTTTAAAATTAAATAAACCCAGTGTGCTGCAAAAACGTACTAAATGTTATTTTTCAATAACGCGTACCCAATTTTATTTCGATCGATCTCAAAATGCCACGTAAAATATTCAATTCTGTAATCGTCAAATGCGTACGATTAAACAATAACTGTAAGCGCTCCATCAAGCGTTTTGGCTGTTTTACATCCAGAAAATGCAAATCTAACAGCGTTTTTTTCAAATGCACATAAAACCCAGCCACTTCATCTGCCGTGGCAAGTGGATCTTGCGCATACTGCTTTAATTCAATCTCTTTTTTCTCCAAAAAACTCATGCGCAATTCATAACAAATCACCTGTACAGCAGAAGCCACATTGAGCGAGCTAAAATCAGGATTCGTTGGAATAAAAATCTGATCATGACATAAACTCAACTCTGTATTTGATAGCCCGCTGCTTTCACGACCAAATACAATGGCGATATTACCGGATAATTCATCACGTATTTTTTCAGCGCACATTTTTGGCGTATAAATTGTACGAGATAATTTCCGTTGACGCACGCTTGCACCAATCACCCATTCACAATTTTTTAAGGCCTCTTTTAAATCACCAACAACCACCGCCTGTTCCAATAAATCATCAGCGCCAGCAGAACGAAATGTCGCTTCCGCATCAGGAAATTTTTGCGGAGATACCAAAACCAATTGCAATAATCCCATGGCTTTCATGGCACGTGCCGCAGCACCAATATTACCTGGGTGACTGGTTTCAATCATGACGATACGAATACGATTTAACATAAACTCCTGCTATTAGTAGTGTGTTTTTGAAATACTGTTTTATATTATTTTACTAATCTGTAACGTTTTTTCCAAAATGAAGTGCAACATTAAAAGCGATTACTGGTTTGTTCTTGTGCTGTGGTTTCATGATTCGGCAATAAAGGCGTTGCCTCTGATGCTTTTTCCTCTGAACAATCAGGCCAAAAAGACGCATAACGAATTTTTACTTGCCTCTGTGGAATCACACGCGGTATTTGTGTCACAAGTTCCGCCTGTACAAACATAAAGCGAGAATCAACACCCCCTGGTTTCCACCAAACTGGGTTATCGTCAAAGTGCGCAACCACAATGTTTTCCTCTGCTCCATACAAGGCGAACAACTGACAGGACTTACTTCCAGACATATTACCGCTATAAAATAAATAATTTTCTTTTCCGCCTTTATCTTTACGAAGATAATCACGTGAAATGCTAGTTAAACTCAAGAACTGCGCAATGAGATTTTCAGCATGTAGATACTCCGGCATCAAATGGGTTTGATCTTTTGGTCGTGCCGTTAACACCACGATCTCAATGTTAAAAACAGAGCTTAACTCAACAATCAGTCTTTTAAAAAAATCAAGCGCATAAGGATTAAAATAATTCATACCTAAAGCAAACGATTCATCGAAAAAAATCAGCATCTCATCTAAATCCAATGAAATAACTAATTTTGATTTTGGGGCATTACCAAGGTGAGACTCCAGCGTATTCTGTAGCGCAATAGCATGATTGACATCAAACTGACCGCGACAAGGTATTAGCGAAATAGCAACCCTATTTTTAAATTTTAGCATCTCAATTTTTTTTATTCGATCATTTACAACAAAATGGATCTGGTGCTCTGGATACTGTGTTTCTAACCTCAACAGCCCCTCCAGGTTATCTTCCTCAAAAGCAAAAATTTTGAAAGAAACCTTGTATTTGAGCTGAAAAACGTTCAGTAACAACCCATAATACCAACGCGCACCAGCTTTAATTTTATAAGCCGCTTCTTCACGAGCAAAAATAAAACAAAATTGATGCTCATCATTATTTTTTATATCCTGAAACTGTTTAGTCAAAAATAACCATAATGTCGTTGCATCAAACACCCATACAGTTCGCATTAAAAATCCCGCCTTTTAAAACTACACTGGGAAACAGTAATACTCATGCTGTACCCCGATGTCAAATTTTGCTATTCTTCGCGGTTCAAAATGTTCTTTAAAATAATTCTTACGTACATTTGGGCGGTCACCATGATGCATCCTATGCTTAATATTGCCATTCACGCAGCTCGCGTTGCGAGCAGAACGATCTTGCGTTACTTCGATCAGCTCGACAAAGTCGACGTGTTTGAAAAAAACCAAAATGATTTTGTAACACAGGTCGACAAACAGTCCGAAGAAATTATCATCAATGAAATTCAAAAAGCTTACCCGCGTCATGCCATTATTGCTGAGGAGAACGGTGAATTAAACGCATCTACTGACGAATATTGCTGGATCATTGACCCACTTGATGGCACCCGTAATTTTATGCAAGGATTTCCCCATTTTGCAATTTCAATTGCTGTCATGAAAAAAAATGTATTAGAGCTCGGCATGGTCTATGACCCCATTCGACAAGAATTATTTACCGCAACACGCGGAAAAGGCGCTTATCTTAATAACCGCCGCTTACGTGTCAGCCCTACCAAGAAATTCTCCGCTACTTTAATTGGAACGGGTTTTCCATTTCGTGATAAAGAACAAACAGAACACTATTTGAAACACTTTCAAAATGTATTTGTACATTGCAGCGATATTCGTCGCGCAGGTTCTGCTGCACTGGACCTGGCCTACATTGCCGCAGGCCGTTTAGATGGTTATTGGGAAACAGGTTTACACAAGTGGGATATCGCTGCTGGCGCCTTAATGATTAAAGAAGCAGGCGGAAGCATCACTGACTTCAAAGGCACTGAAAACTACATGGAAAATGGTAATGTGATAGCAGGAAACATGAAAACGCAAAAAGAATTATTCACCTTACTCACTTTAAGAAATTCTTAATATTGGCATGCTAGTCTGAAATATATGTATATAGCATGCCATCAACATAACTTATTCAAAAACGTAATCCCTGCATTACGCACCGTTGCGCGTGTTTGTTTTTATTCCAACCTAATGGTGATGTCTTGGCCTAGCCAACCCTAAATCATATCTGGCGAGATTCAACGTAAAGATTGACTGACATTCAAACCCCCATATCATACGAACATGACGATTTTTTAAATAAATAGGTAAAATTATGAGAGCAGAAACGACCCCTCTAAATTCTATTAATAATGATAACGATGAAACACCGAAAAAAATTTCGAAAAAAGATATCACTATGGCTACAACCTGTCTTTTAATTAGCGCAGCATCTGTTGCACCTTATCTCGTTATCACGCGTGACGACCCCATTATCAATATCACCAGTGTGATTGCTTCTAATTTTTTAGTTAATTTATACGCAGCTTATGAAGCGTTAAATTATCTAGCAACCCAATTCATGAAAAGTAAACCCCCTTTTGCAGGATCTCTGCTTTTTTCTGCAATCACCTCTTTACCCCTAACTATCATTGCGCATAGTGAAGCAAAAAGTGAAGCCGCAAAAACACTGATTCCCATCGCTACTTTTTTAGGAACCAGCGTTGTTAATGCGCTTGCTTTAACAGTCATACTTCGCACGATCAAGCAGTTCTCAACATTTGAAAAAGAACGCAGTAAATTACTCCGTCAAATTGACTTAGCATACCTAGCACAACTAGAAAAACCAGCTAATGAATTTCAACTAAAAAAAATGCCAAAACCGCTTTTAATTGCAGGGTGGTCAGCTGAATATGCGCTAAAACTTGCTTTAATTGCTCCAATGACTTTTTGCGTGCTGATTCTCACTACCGCAACAGAAAAATCATTTCGAAATAGCTTGCACTTATCCAGTGACATTGCTTTTTCTAGCGCATTCACTTTAATGTCACCCATCATTTTACTATGCGCTATCAACGGCTGGAATTTAGGCGATAACATCGCAACGCAAATTGCTAACTACTATCAAACAAATCATATATTGCTCGACCAACCTAAAAAAGTCATTGCTTTGATGACTGCACTTGCGGTAATCATTGCTTGTCGTTCTGGTGATGCAATCAAAACATTGCAAAAATCTGCATGCAATAGCTCATTGCTTCGTCCTGTGACCACATTCCCTGGCGCAGCAACTGCAGGCGACGTATCAGCAACCTTGTTTAATGTTTATTTTTGTTATTTGTCATTAATGAAGCTATATCAATTGTTAATTGAAAATTGCTGCCAAGCAAAATCAACTGATACAGCGCAACCTGCCGCGCTTGTTGAACGGAGGAATGCAAGAACAGCAATCATGGGTACAGAAACAAAAGAAATGTTATCTCAAGCAAGAGATGAGTACAGCATTTTCAAAAGCGTAACAGCAAGTAGGACTGAAGCAATCGACATCACAGAAAGTGGGGCTGAAGCAATAAACATCAACACAAATGCAAGGATACAAGCGTAACAGTCTCATCCTCCTCCTTTTGTAAAAAGGAGGAGGCTTACTTGAGTATGCAACAAAACTTTTTCAAAGAGAGAAGCTTACTTAAGTACACAAAATATGAAATCGATTTTCAACTATGGCAACTCATCCACCACTTTTTGAGCAGGAATTAAATTCGAACGCGTCAACCCAAATGCGATTGCCAACGAACCCGCAACATAAATAGACGAATAAGTACCGACAACAATACCAATCATCATCGCTAATGCAAATTCATGCACGCTTTGCCCGCCATATAAAAATAAAGCAACAACCACAACCAGCGTTAAACCAGATGTCATGATGGTTCGAGACAAGGTTTGATTGATGGATAAATCCATGATTTCCAGTGGCGTGCCTTTACGAATCTTTCTAAAATTTTCGCGTACTCGATCATACACCACAATTGTATCATTCAATGAATAACCAATGACCGTGAGCAACGCTGTTAATACAATTAAATTAAACTCCAGATGAAAAAAGGAAAATACACCCAAAATTAAAACAGGATCATGCACCAATGCCAATGCTGCACTCAATGCAAAGCGATACTCAAATCGTAATGCGATATAAATCATCGTGCCAACAAACGCTAAAACAACAGCCAAAATACCATTGGTCATTAATTGTTTACCAACTTGCGGGCCAATATATTCCAGTGAATTAATTTGCGCGCCCGGCATAGCTTGCACTAACTTATCTTTCAATTGTTCTTGCGTCAGGGATTTATGCAATCCAACACGAACAGAATAAGCGTCTTTTGTTTTTCCAGATAAGGCTGTTTGTGCGTAAACTTGTACAATTGCTTGATGAAAACCGGCTTTAACTAATTGCTCACGCAATTGGTTAACATCAACTGTTTGCATAAATGTCACTTCTGCTTGCGTACCACCCGTAAAATCCAAACCCAAGTTCAAACCATGCCAACACAATGACACAATCGAACAGATAAAAATAATGGCTGAAATCGTCGCCGCAAGCCATCGCTGCTTCATGAAAGGAATATTGGGTTTTGCTTTAAAAAATTCCATTGTAACCACTCACCATCATATTAAAATCTATTTATTCGCAGCGCTCATATCTACTTTAATACCAATCGATAAATTTTCTACACGCCGTCTGCCGTAAATTAAATTAATGGCAGCTCGCGTGAAAAAGATAGCGGTCACCATCGAAGTTAACAATCCAATAATTAAAGTGATCGCGAAACCTTGCACAGGACCGGTTCCCAATGCAAATAAAATCGTTGCAACAATAAGCGTGGTCACGTTCGCATCGACAATTGTCACAAACGCACGTTGATATCCAGCAAAAATACTGGCTTGCGGCGAAATGCCATTACGCAATTCTTCACGAATGCGTTCATAAATTAATACATTGGCATCTACTGCCATACCAACCGTTAATACAATCGCCGCAATGCCGGGCAAAGTTAATGTTGCGCCGAGCACAGACATAATCGCAACAATAAAAACAACATTGAGCGTCAACGCAATATCTGCAATTAACCCAAACAAGTTGTAATAAAACAACATAAAAATAGCAACCAGCAGCAACCCTATTTCACAAGCACGCGTTCCCGCCTGAATATTTGCTTTACCCAAACTCGGCCCAATGGTTTGTTCAGAAATAGCCGTAATCGGAACAGTGTATGCACCCGAACGCAATAACAGCGCCAAATTTTTCGCAGCGTAATTAGAATCCAATCCCATAATTTGAAATGAATTACCTAACGCATTATTAATAGTGGCGATATTAATAATTTTAGGAAATTGCTGCTGCGTCATTTCTACTTTGCCATTCACAATATGTTGCACAGCACGCGTTTCAACATAAACGGTTGCCATGGGTTTGCCAATATTATCACCGGTTACCTCATTGAAACGAGATACCTCACTGCCGCCAGCACGCACACTCACTGCTGGCCTGCCATCATCACCCGTAATGGTAGTGGCGTTTAAAATAGATTTACCATGCAGCACCACTTCATTTTTTAATAATACAGGGCGACCTTCATATTGATATAACGTATCACCAAATGGAACGATACCTGAGTTCGACGCAGTTGTTGGATCATTTTGCGTATCCACTAATTGAAAGCGCAGCGTGGCTGTTTTACCAATAATTTCTTTTGCGCGCGCCGTATCTTGAATACCAGGCAAATCCACACTGATTTCATTTTTACCTTGTTGCTGAATAACCGGCTCACTCACACCCAACTGATTAACACGATTACGCAATGTGGTTAAATTTTGCGAAACCGCCTGTTCTTCTAAACCAACCACAGCTTGTTGTGAAAGATGCGCCATTACAAAATAACGATCATTTTCATGTGAGGTGACAAATTGATAATCTTGATACGCTGTATTGGAACTCAGTAACGACAACCCTTTATCGCGATCAGCTTTATCACGAAAGGCAATGACGATACTGCCGTCTGGGTTTTTTGAATCAGCTGATTGCAAAGTAATATGCGCATAACGTACGTTGGATTTTTGCAACGCCTCGCTCATCATACGCAAATCGCTGTTCATATGTTCTTTTAACATAGCGTGCGTATCAGCACGATATAGAAAATGAATACCACCGCGCAAATCTAAACCCAACTTCATGGGTTCAGCACCCAACGCGCGTAACCAATGTGGCGTGCGTGGTGCTAAATTCAGTGCAACGGTATCGCTTTGACCGACAGTCGCTTGAATATAACGCTGCGCTTTCAGTTGATCTTCCGTATCTTTAAAACGAATCAACAAACCCGTTGGCTGTTGCACGGCGTCTAAATACGCAATGTGTTGTTGTAATAAAGTATCTTCGATTTTCGTAATGACATCCGATGTGACGGCTTGCCCTGATTTTGGCTGAATTTGAATTGCAGGATCAGTGCCATATAAATTAGGTGCAGCATAAAGCACACCAAATATAATCAAAACAACAATTAAAACATATCGCCACAACGGATATTGATTCATGAAAAATCCCTTTGCAATCTTTTATTACTGAATCGTCTCAAGCGTACCTTTTGGCAATACCGTTGCAATGGATGCTTTTTGAAAAATCATTTCAACATCTTTGCCCACAGTAATAACCGCATAGCTGTCACGCAATTTGGTTAAACGACCCGCAATGCCACCGCTAGTAAGCACTTCATCACCCACCGACAAACTACTCAACAACAAACGCTGTTCTTTTGCGCGTTTGGATTGTGGACGTACCAGTAAAAAATAAAATGCGGCAATAAAAAGAATCAACATCGGTAACATTGACAACAAACTACCTTGATGGGGTGCTGCAGCCGATGCGGTTGTTGTGGCTGCATGCGCAGTTGAAATACCCATTAATGATAATAAACTCATAATAACCTCAAGCAGTATAAATAAAGTCGTTTAATTTACTCTGTTATGCTTGATTAGGCAATACAGCGACATAGAAAGAGAACAACCGTTTTATTTTGTTACTAACTTCCCTGTTTTTTTCCATCTTTCATGTCGACCCGTACGATCAAGGAAATCACCGGCCAATTGTCCACATGCACCATCAATATCATCACCCCGCGTTTTACGCACCCATGTTTTCACACCCGCTTTGGTGAGTCGATCTTGAAATACCAAAATGGTTGCCATATCAGAACAAACATAATTCGTGCCGGGAAATGGATTAAATGGAATTAAATTCACTTTACATGACATATTATCCAGCAAACGAATCAACTGCTTTGCATGCGTCAAACTATCATTAATATCTTTTAACATCACATACTCAAACACAATACAACGTTTAGAATCAGGTGGAAAATAATCACGACAGACCGGCATTAATACTTCCAGCGGATATTTTTTATTAATCGGCACCAATTGTTCGCGCAATGCATTGGTCGGTGCATGCAATGAAACAGCGAGCGACGCCACCGAATCTTTTTTTAATTGTTGCATCATCGGCACCACGCCGGATGTACTTAACGTCACACGATATTTTGATAATCCGTACGCCAAATCGTGCATCATCAATTCCATTGCACCAATCACAGGCTGATAATTCAATAGCGGTTCACCCATGCCCATCATCACCACGTTCGTGATTTGATAATCGGTATGTTGCAATTTAGCTTTTGCCAAAAATAATTGTCCAATAATTTCAGCCAATGATAAATTGCGATTAAACCCTTCTTTGCCTGTTGAACAAAAAGAACAATTCAAAGCGCAACCCACTTGCGATGAAATACATAACGTGCCGCGTGTTTTTTCTGGAATAAAAACCGTTTCAATGGCATTGCCATCGTATAAACGAAATAAAAATTTACGCGTGCCATCACGCGATTGTTGATCTGCAATCGTTTCCATCACAGAAATACACGCATCTGATTTTAATTTTTCACGAAAGGATTTACTGAGATTGCTCATCTCATCAAAATCAGTGATGCCGCGTTGATGAATCCATTGCATCACTTGCTCTGCACGAAAAGCAGGCTCGCCCCAAGATTTGAAGCATTCTGCTAATTCACAACGTGAAAAATTCAATAGGTTGTGTTGTTTGATATTCATTTCGATCATAATTGCCGCTTTTTTATTGATAAAAAACTGCGCTGATTATACGGCAAAATGAAAATTGTCACAGTGTTTTTGAAAAAATTAACTGCGCTGTGCTGGCCCACTACTGGATTTTTTCACAATCTGTTTTTGCGCATCCACAATCGCACTCAAACATTTTCCCAATTCACCTTGACGTGCAGCAGGTGGGAATGCCGAGGGATCAAAGGAACCACGACCACTTTTTGCTACTGCTATCGGGCTAAATTCAAGCACCCGATTCACTGCTGCTAATTTTTCACTTGCACTAAACGCTCTCTTAAAAAAAGCAGCTACTTTTGACGTTAACAAAGTTGCTGTACCATAACCACCACCTACTGGCGTTACATTTCTACCATGAAATTCGCGATGCACATTCCTGCTTCTTGATTCATATTCTGCCTTTAAGCATGCTATTTTTGCTAGATGATGCGCAATGATTGCTTCCGGCGTGGGTTTTTTTGGAAGTGGTTTGACATAAGCATGCGCCAAACCCATTTTCGCATCGTCGCTTGAATTAAAATGCAATGCCCTTTGCACGGCAGGGCTCACTTTTAAACTTTCCCTGGTGATGGGCAAACCATCTCTTGCTAAACCCGCCGCCTGAATTGTCATTGCTGCAACATAACGTCCACAATTGGTATCATCACCAACATTTTGTGCGCTTAAACCAAAGTCACGGGGATCGAATAATTTTACAACATTGGATTTATTTTGTTCTTTCTCAATCACACGTAACCGAATATGACGCGAACCGACTTGTAAACTACGTGGGCCAACGCCCAAACTTCTTACACGACCAGAGCTTACTTCAGGCAAGAGGTGAACTTCTTTTTTTATATCACCCAACTTTAATGCTTCTTTTGTAAGCCCCCACAAATCCCACCCCGCCACATAGCCTTATCAGCTTAAAATTTCAGAATTAATGAACTGAGGCAACAGTGTTGTTGGGTCAATCTCGCCGCGGCGCATGGCGTGCGCTTGGTTGAGAA
>Ga0210044_10004068_pt1 | contig 20631 bp, 14 predicted proteins | sample CryGey13umfilter_2_FD_183959 | JGI IMG/M metagenome (GOLD analysis project Ga0210044, IMG submission 183959) | Groundwater microbial communities from aquifer in Utah, USA - Crystal Geyser 4/9/14 3 um filter (SPAdes) (version 2) | ecosystem: Environmental > Aquatic > Deep subsurface >... | reverse complement strand
CCCCCGACGCCAAACCGCATCCGACCCCCCGACCGGCCGCAGCAGCTCGGTCATCCTTTCGTCTCTCGTCCGCCAGCACCTGTGAGAGTACACCTGACTCACGTTCTGCCAAGTGCCAGCGGCGTCTGGCTGAACAGCCCACCCTTCCCCCCGCCTCACCCAGCAACAATCAGTCGACTCTCGCCCACACCTCCAATACAGTGCGGCCTCTTTCCACTGAAACGACTTCGGTCCCCTTGCTCCCAAGCTCAGGTCTCACCCATGAACCGACACCCCGAAATCGCCTTGCTCTGCTTCGCTCTCCTCCTTGTCGCCGCCTGCGGCGAAGACCCCGAAGAGTGCCCTTCGGGCGGCGAGACCATCAAGATCTCGGCGCCCAGCTTCAAGGAAGGTTTTGAGTTCGAGATCGACCGCTATGAGGCCTCCCGCTTCGATGCAAACGCGGCGAGCGAGGGGTCGGGGCGCGAGATCGCCTGCTCGATGGGCGGCGTGCAGCCCTGGCGGACGGTCAGCTTCAAGCAGGCCTCGTCGGCCTGCAAGGCCGCGGGCAAGCGCCTCTGCACGCGCTCGGAGTGGATCGCGGCCTGTGGCTCCATGGGCCTCGAGAACCATTTTCCCTACGGCCGCAACTACGACCGTACGGCCTGCAAGACCGAGTCGGTGGAGCCCGGGGTGACCGGGGCCACGCCGACCTGCGCGACGCAGGTCAACGACATCATGGACATGAGCGGCAACCTGCGCGAGTGGGTCGTCGGCACCGGCACCGAGATGCCCGGCCTGGCCGGCGGCGGCTTCTCCGACCCCGAGCTCAACGCCAGCTGCACCAACGTCATCTCGCCCTCCGGCGGCACCGACGCCTACAATCCAGGCAAGGGCGACGGGTTCCGCTGCTGCAAGTAGGCTGCATCTCACGCCGCCCGCGCACGCCCCCCGCGCACGCCCCCGCGCACACCCCACGCACCCCACGCACGAACAGGTCTTGCGTACCCCTGATCGCACCTCTATCATGAAGGAACTTCCACAGCCTGAAGCGCCCCCCTCCGTCCCACGCCCCGCGGCAGCGCGGGCTGCAAGAGATCGTGCCGTGTCTCTGACTGTCCGCGTCTGGCTCGACAGTCGAACTCCGTATAGAGGAGCAATGAACACCTTGATCCAACTCGAAATCGGAGTCTTGCTCATCGACACCGCGACGCAGCAACCCGTCGTCATGCTCAAGGACCTCAATGAGGAGCGGGCGCTCCCCATTGTAATTGGCCTCTCCGAGGCCGGGGCCATCGCCAGCGAGATGGAGCGACTGCAGTTCCCGCGGCCCATGACCCACGACCTGCTCAAGAACCTCCTCGACACCTTCCAGGCTACCCTCGAAAAGATCGTCGTCTGCGACCTGCGCGAGAACACTTTCTACGCCCAGCTGCACATCACCAAAGACGGCGAAGAGCTCCTCGTCGACGCGCGCCCATCGGACGCCATCGCCCTAGCCCTACGTGCAGGGGCCGCCATCTACGCTTGCGAATCCGTCATCGACAAAGCCGCCGTCTCAACCAGCAAGCTGCAGGTGGAGGAGCCACCAGAGCCCGAAGAGCTGCACGTCCCCGAGGCCTCCGACGACGCCGAGCTCATCAAAGAGTTCCTCGAGGGACTGCGAGAGGGCGACTTTGGAAAATACAAGATGTAGGTCGGGCGGGCTGCGGCTGGGTCGGCTTCAATTTTAACGCAAGGGCGCTAAGGGGGCAGAGACGCAAGGGTTTTCGCCTTGGTTCCGCTTCGGCCGTCGGCTCGTGAGTTGCGTCCGACCCAAGAGCCCAACCCCAGCCAGCCCCCAAGAGCCAACGACGAATTCCAGCAAGCCCAAGCTCCTTGCGCCTCGGCCGCCCTTTGCGCCCTTGCGATAAAATGGAGCCCCACCCGACAACAAACCCCATTCAGCGCAAGAACCCCTCGATGTCCAACGTCATCCCCTCTGGCAGCACCACCGACACCGCGGCGTCCTCGCGCGTGAACACCTCGGTGGCGCAGCGGCGCACGTCCTCGGCGGTGACGGCCAGGATGCGGTCGTCGTAGCTCCAGTGGTAACCGTGGCCCAGCTCGTAGTGGTCGTGCAAGGCCATCATGCTCGCCCGCGTGCTGCCCCGTTGCAGCGAGATGTCGTGGGTCCCGATCAGGTAGCGTTGCGCTCGCAACAGCTCTGCGGGCGACACGCACTCTTGGACCAAGCGCCCGATCTGCGCGGAGATGCCGGCCAGGGCGTCGTTGAGTTTCTCGGGGCTGGTGCCGATGTAGAAACCGAAGCTGCCGCGGTCCAGGTCGGGGCGCGCGTAGGCCGAGACCGAGTAGGCCAGGCTCTGCTTGTCGCGCAGCTCTAGGAAGAGCCGGCCGCCTTGACCGGAGAGCAGGGCCGAGGCGAGGTCCAAGCAATAGCGCCGCTCCTCGTCGAGCCGCGAGCCCAAGAAGCCGATGGCCAGGTGGGCCTGTTGCTTGTCCTCGTGGTGGGTCGCCAGGGCGATGCCGCGCAGCGGCGCTGGGTCGTTGTAGACGATGGGCGCGCGCTCGCAGCCTGCCTCGTCGAGCTGCTCGGCCAGAGAATAGGCCTGCTCCAGCTCGATGTCCCCGACCACCGCCACGACCTTCGCTCGCTCCAAGAACGTCAGGCGATGGAAGTCGCGCACGTCGGCCGTGGTCAGCGCCGAGATGGACTCGACGCTGCCCATCATCTCCAGCGAATACGGGTGCTCGCCGTAGAGCAACTTCGCCAGCTCGCGGAACGCCTTGCCCGCAGGCTGGTCGTCCTGGGCGTGCAGGTCCTCGAGGGTGAGTTGCTGCTCGTGGCTGAACTCGTCCTCTTCGAACGAGGGGTTCGCGAAGCAGTCGACGTAGAGGTCGGCGGCGGCCTCGAAGTGCTTCGACAGCACGGTGAACGCCAACCCGACCGTGTTGTGGCCAGCGTACCCCGAGATCGACCCGCCCATGCTCTCGGACACCTCGGCGATCTCGCGGGCGCTGAGGTGGTCGGTTCCACGCGTCATGAGCTGCGTCATCAGCGCGCTGATGCCGGACTGCGCGGCCGTCTCGTAGCGCGTCCCGCCGGCCACCGGCATGAACATCGACACCAGCGGCACCGTACGGTCCTGCTGCACGAGCAGCGTCGTCCCGTTGGCCAAGACCGCGCGGTGGATCCCGCGCTCGTCGGTGTGTTGGGAGCGCGCGGCGGGGCTTATTCGCCGCGCGCCCGAAGCCCGCTCGACGATGGCGCGCACCGCCTCGGGGTCCGTCGCTTCGCCCTGCGGCGAGGTCATCACCACCGTAAGGGTCTCGGGGCGCAGGAGGTAGTTGGCGACGCGGCGCAGGTCGGCCAGGGTTACGGCCTCGATGGCAGCGTAGTAGCGGTCCTCGAAGTCCAGATCGCCGACCAAGCACTGGTAGTAGCCAAACTTCTGCGCCAGCCCGTGCATGCTCTGCTGCTGGTAGACCAACTGGCTGGAGAGCAAGGTCTTAGCGCGCTGGATCTCATCGTCGCCGATGGTTCTCTGGCCCACGCCGAAGACCAAGCTGAGGATGGCCTCGAGGACCTCCTCGGCGCCGATGGTAGGCGCAGGGTCGCCATCGGGCTGGCTTGGGGCCAGGTCGCCGCTGGGAAGCGAGCGAAATCCGTTGGCTGGCCGCGCTTGAAAAGTCGTGGCGACGCTCAGCAGGCCGGCGTCGCGCGGCGTGTAGGCGTAGCAGCCGATGGAGTTCACCAGCTGCAGCTCGTCCTTGATCACCACGTCCAGCCAAGAGCTCTCACCGCCGCCCAAGAGGACGCTGAGGACGTCGATGGCGGGCACGTCCGCGTGGGTCAGCTCGGGGACGGGGAAGGCGATTTGCAGGTGCGTCTCGCGCTGAGTGTGCTCTTGCAGGACCAAGCGCAGCGCGGTCTGCGGCGACTCGGGCAGGCGAGCTCGAGGCGGCGTCGAGGCCGGCGGGGCGACGAAGTGTCGCTTGACCGAGGCGAGCACCTCTTCGACGTCGATGTCGCCGACGATGGAGACGGTCATGTTCGAGGGCACGTACCAGGTCTCGAAGAACTCCAGCACGTCGTCGCGGGTGTAGCGCGCGACCCGCTCGGACTCGCCGATGACGGGCTTTCCGTAGGGGTGGCTCGCGAAGACGGTGCTGAAGAGCAGCTGACTGGTGCGGTTCATGGGCGAGTCTTCGCCGCGCTTGAGCTCTTCCTGGATGACCTCGAGCTCGCGGGACAGCTCCTCGGGGTCGAAGGCCGAGTTCTGGATGGCGTCGGCCAGGATCTCCAAGCCCACCTCGAAGAAACGGCTCGACATCTCCACGTGGTAGACCGTGTAGTCGAAGCTCGTCCGGGCATTGATCTCGCCGCCCGCTGCCTCGACCTCCCGAGCGATCTCGCCCACTCCTCGGCGGCTGGTCCCTTTGAACAGCATGTGCTCATGGACGTGCGCCAAGCCGCCCTGGCGCTCGTTCTCGTCGGCGCTGCCGACGCCGACCCAGACGTCAATGGCGACCACGGGCGCGCTGGGGTTGTTCATCAGGATGACGCCGAGCCCGTTGCTCAGCGTGTGTTGCTCGACGTGCATTGGAATCAAAAGAGCCTCGGGTGCCGAATGATTTCACGACAGAAAAGGGTGACAAACCTCTCCCGTTTCGGGGGCAGGGGCATAGGCAAAAGAATAGAAGTGATTGAGGAAAGCAAGAACACTCGGCCAGGAATGGTTTAGGCCGTTTAACATCGAATGTGCTCACCACAGAGAACACAGAGAGCCATGAGGAGTTGGATTCGACCGGGCATACAGTCGAAATCGAGACGAAATCCAAGTGAGTCGCGCTAACTAGGAATCTCCGCTCTGGGTTCTCTGTGCTCTCTGTGGTGAGCCTGGGCCCCAAGAAATCACCCGAAGCCTAGAGACTATTTCAGCGCGTATGGGGGTAGGGGGAGGGGGCCGAGCGTTCGATTCCGGAAACGAGGGCTCAATCGCCTTCGCCCACAGCCACCGCCCCCCCATGGCGCGCCGCTTCGCGGGCCGCCAGCGTGAAGCGCAGGGCCTGGGTGGCCTCCTGGCCCGAGAGGCGAGGCTTGGCTTCGCCTTTGATGCAGCGGATGAAGTGATTGATGGAGTTGCGGAAGGCCGCCTTCCAGTCGTCCTCGATCTCGTTGAAGGAGAACATGCGCCCGTCGCGCAGCATCTGCAGCGGCGCCGCGTCGAGCACGCCGGCCGCGCCACGATTGACCCAGATGATGCCGCGGCTGCCCGTGACCTCAATGAACTCGATGTGCGGGTAGGTGTCCGAGCGCACGTAGAGCTGCGGGGCGTAGACCAGCTCGAGCGAGCCGAACTGGTTGGGACCGAAGTGTTTCCAAGTCAGCAGCGTGGGGGCGTCAAGGAAGTAGCCAGGGTGAATCTCGGTGCGAGACGTCCAGCAGCCGACGCGCTCGACCGGGCCCATGAGGAAGAGGGCGGCAGCGAGCTTGTGGTAGCCCATGTCGAAGAGGAGCGGACCGCCGCCCATGCGGCCGGGATCCAAACGCCACAGCCAGCTCTCCGGCTTGACGGCCCAGCCGCCTTCGGGGCTGCCGATGGTCGCCTTCATGCGGATGCTGATGGGCGTCCCAATCTCGCCCGCGTCGAGAAACGCGCCGGCTTCGACCAGCGGCGGATAGAACAGGCCAGGCTCGCTGATCTGCAAGACCACACCGGCCTGCTCGACGGCCTCTACGACGTTGCGCGCGCCGCGCAAGCTGATGGCGATGGGCTTGGCCAGGTGGATGTGCTTGCCAGCCAACGCCGCCGCGACCGCGATGCGATCGTGCAAGTGATGGGGAGTGAGGATCTCGACGGCGTCGACGTTGGGGTCGGCGAGGAGCTCCTCGTAATCGGTGTAGACGCGCTCGGCCGACCACTCCAAAGCCTTCGCGATCGCGATGTCCTCGCGGGCGTCGCAGACCGCATAGATCTTGGCCGTCGTGAGCTTCTTGTAGGCCTCGACGTGCAGGTTGGCGATCTGGCCGGCGCCGATGATTCCAATCCTCAAAGGGGGCATAACGTCTCCAGGAGAGTCCTGCGGATGAGCTGGGAACGAGGTCAGCCCGGCTATACCGTTGCGGGCTCTGGCCTGTCAATTGGCGGAAGGATCCTCCCCGCTACACTCCCGTTGGAAACAGAACCCAAGAAGTGCGTCTGACCCAAACTCAAATCACATAGTAGAGCGTCTCGGCGCCCTCGCGGTAGACGCGCAGCTTCTCGGCTCTTTTGACCATGTCGCCCAGCGTCTCGGAGCGCATCTGAGTGCGAATGCGCTCGGCGATGTCGGTCCACACCAAGGAGGTGACCTGTTTGCTGGCGATCTCATTGCCCTGATCGAGTTCGTCGGCGGAGGGGAGGTCATCCATCTCGATCAGCCCATCGATGGCGTCGACGATGTCGAAGAAGGTAATTTCGTCGGCCTCTCGAGCCAGGAGGTAGCCGCCAGCTGGGCCTCTTCTGGAGATGACCAGCTCGGCCTTGCGCAGCTGCAGCAGGATCTGCTCGAGAAAGCGCTGCGGGATGTCTTCTCTGTGGGCGATCTCCCGCCCTGCAATGGGCTGCTCGTTACCGTGAAAGGCAATATCGAACATCGCCCGAATCGCGTAGGTGCATCGACTCGAAAGTTTCATGATGTGGCTCCGCCATAATAACCAATCCCTGCTATCAAGATTAATCCTTAGACCTAGGTTAAGGCCCTGTCAACGGTGAAAAACTCACGCCAGCTCAAACGCTTTTTTCGGCAAGGTGTTGCTTCCTGGCGAGTAATCACGCTGGATTTCGCCGATCGAGGTCTCAACGAAAGGGGCCCGGGGAGCCTACTGTTGTAATTCCCATCCGTATGGTAGTAAAAGAGAGCGCGCGCCTCGTCTCCTTGCACCCTCCACAGCCGACCCCTAGTCTTTCGCCTGCTGGCCAAGCCGGCCCTTCTTCCACTTTCGTTATGCACCAGATGACGATGAACGATCGAAACGGGCTCGTCTCAAAACTCCTGAAAGCTTCAGTCAAGCGGGTCGGTGGGGTGCTCGCCCGCGCGATGGCTTCACTCATCGTCCTTGTCGTTGCCGCGGGGCTCGCGGTGATCGGGCTGGCGCTCATGATGGTCGGCGTCCTTGTCTTTCAGCAGACCCTCTCGCGAGTCCTCGGGCTGACCCTGAATTTGAGCGACGCCCTCAAGTTCGTCGGGCGAACACTCACTGCTGTGTCGGCCCTGAGCGCCTTAGGGAACGCCAGTTGACGGCGCTGATGACCAGCGCGAGGACGCACGTCGTCTGGGGGCTTAGCCTCGTCGCCGTACTGCTCGTCGGGTGCGGTCGCGAGGCGCAAGCCAAAGAGCCAGACCACACCGAGGTCCTAGTCCTCGAACCGGCTGCCGGGGCCAAGCTGAAGAACCCTGTGACCTTCAAAGGCACCATCGACGGTCCACTGCGTTCCATTGTCCTTCGACAAGGGGGCTCGAAGGTCGGGGTGCTGTGCGTGCACGACGCCCGCTTCCGCTTCCCACTGTTTTTCACCGCGGACGAGCACGGCTCGGTGGCTGCGCTGACCCTGGAAGCCGAAGGGGCCGAGAGCACCACGCTGGAGCTTCAGCTCGAGCCCTTCGACCTGCTGGCCCTAGAGGACGCACTGGCCGCGGTCGACCAGGCGTTGCGCGCGTCGCCGCCTCAGTTCGGAGTTGGCCTCGAGCTCGCTTCTCGTCTGCTCGGGGCGGGGCACCCACGTTTCGCGTTCGTGGTCGTGCTGAGGTTGGAGGCCTCGCCCGAGCCCATGAGCCAAGACGAGCGCTTGGAGCTGTCCGTCCTGCGCGCGGAGATCGATGTCGTGCTCAGGCACGACGAGCATCTGCGAGAGGTGCTCACGGGGCTGCAGGACAAGCCGAGCGAACCCGCTGAGCTGTGCAAGCTTTGTGCGCGCCTTGGCGAGCGCCTCTTCGCGCTTTCGGACTTCGCTTTGGTGCGGGCAGAGGCGAAGCTCGCCGGCGCGCTTCTCTCAGCGGGCAACGTTCTCTTCGAGCGCGCCGGGCTGCTGCCCCGTCGGCTGCTGAAGGGATACTGACCGTGTCCCGGCGCGAACCATATCAGGGCATTTGGAGTGCTTTCATCGTCGCGCTGTGCATGCTGTTTGCGGCCCCTCCCGCGGCCATGGCGACCTCCGACCCTAGCCTCGAGTGGTTCACGCTGGAGAGCGAGCACTTTGTGCTGCACTACCACACCGGCCTCGAGAAGATGGCCGTCGACGCCCTCGCCGTCGCCGAGGAAGCCTACGAACGCCTCTCGCCCCTGCTGAGATGGACGCCGGGTGCCCGCACGCACATCGTGCTCACGGATTTTGGCGACAGCGCCAACGGGATGGCCGGCGTAGTCCCCTACAACCTGATGCAGCTCTACGCCGCGGCCCCGACCTCGCGCAGCACCTTGAACGACTACGACGACTGGCTGCGCAGCCTGATCTTCCACGAGTACGTCCACATTCTGCACCTCGACACCATGAGCGGGGTCCCGGCGCTCATCAACGTCATCTTTGGCAAGACCGTGGCGCCCAACGGTTCACTGCCCCGCTGGTTCACCGAAGGACTCGCGACCTACTACGAAAGCGCGCGCACCGGCGCCGGGCGCATCCGCAACGGCGTCTTCAAGATGTGTCTGAGGGCGGCGGCGCTCGACGACAGGCTCTTCTCGCTCGGCACGTTGAGCGGCGCACCGACTCAATGGCCAGGCGTGCGCGCTTGGTATCTCTACGGCGGACACTTCCTGGCCTATGTGGCCGCGACACGCGGGGAGAGTGCGCTGACCGATTTCAACCATGCCTACGGCGAGCGTCTGATCCCGTTCGGCGTCAACATCGTCGCGCGCCAAACCCTCGGCGACGACTGGCCCACGCTCTACGGCGAATGGCAGACCGCCTTGACCGCAGACGCCTTGGCGCAGTGGGTGGCAGTGCGCGCGCAGGGCGGGCCGACTCCCTACCGCCCGCTCAATAAGCGCTCCTACGCCCACGACTTCATCCAGCGCCGACCCGGTCACAACCAGCTCTCGTTCATCCGCAACGACGGCCTCGACGAGCGCATGCTCGTCCTCTACGACCTCGAGTCGGGCGAGGAGACCGAGGTCTTCGAAGAGCACGGAGAGGGCTGGCACGCCTGGAGCCCCGACGGGCAGTTCCTGGTCACCGCGGAGACCAACTTCTACGAGCGAGTCTACGTCTATGGGGACTTGTACAAACTGGACCTAGAGACGGGCGACCACCAGCTGCTGACGAACGGGGAGCGTGCCCGCGAGCCCGTGGTCGCGCCCGACGGCCGCAGCGTCGTCTACATCGCCGGACAACGAGGCACGACCGACCTCAAGCGTCTGTGGCTCGACACAGGCGAGCTGGAGGTTTTGTACGAAGGACAGGCATACGAGCAGATCTCCACCCCGAACTTCGACCCAGAGGGGACCCGGCTCGTCGTCAGCCGCTTCTCCGGCGAGCCGGTCGGACGCAGGGATCTATTCCTCTTCGACCTGCAGACCAAGGTGTGGACGCGGTTGACGGACGATAAGGCGCTCGACTTGGAGCCGCGCTTCGACCCCACAGGAGAAGCCATCATTTTCAGCGCGGACCGAACCGGGACCTTCGAACTCTACCGCGCCGATCTGGTGACGGGAGCGCTGTTGCAGCTCACCCGCTCGGTCACTGGCTTCTTCAGCCCGTCGTTCGATCCGAGCGGAGAGGTGCTCTACGCCACGACCTACGACTCCGACGGGTACAACGTCACGACGCTCTCGGTGCCGGAGTTGATGGCGTCGGCGAGTCCTGCCATCGTCGACCGCCGGCGTGAGGTCGTGGTCACGCCGGCCGCCCCGAGAGTGAGCCACGAGGCTCATTCCTACCAGCCTTGGAGGTTTCTCTGGCCCAGCAATTGGTTGCCCGAGTTCCTCTCCACCTTGAGCTTCGATGGCACCTACGCGCTGAGCTTGATGGGCTCCGATCCGGCCGGTTACCACATTTGGCTGGCCCGTTTGGCGTACAACACCAACCTGGAGGACCTCTCATTCGGCGCGACGTACGCGTATTTGGGTCTGCCCGTCGATCTGCAGCTGCACTTGAGCCGAGGCGACTCCGCGCGCCGCTTCCGCGGCTCGGACGGCGACGTGAACTACCAGGAGAACCAGACGTTCGCGGGGGTGGACGCGGTGTTGCCGCTGCCGTCGCCCGACTTCAGCCACACGCTCTCGGCCAGCTTCAACCTGACCCACTACGCCCCCTCGGAGCCGCTGCCGAGTGTCGTGGCGCGGGATCCCATTGGCCCCCTGCCCCGCTTTCCGGAGCTGGGCTACTTCAACAACGTGCGCCTCGGCTGGTCCTTTGGCTCCTTGGACTCGTTCCCCGCCTCGGTCTCCACAGAGAGCGGCTTCAGCCTTGGGCTCTCGGTCGGGATGCGCTCGCCGCTGGTTGGCTCCGACTTCTCCTCGTTCGACGTGAGCTACCAGAGCGCGCTCTACCTGCAGAACCCCTGGCTCGACAATCATGTCTTCGCGATCCGTTTGGCGGGCGGGGTCGGATGGGCCGACTACAACCGGCGAGGTCTCTTCATCGTCGGCGGTATTCCAGAGCAGGACCTCGTCATGGCCCTGATCAACCAATTCGGTGTGGGCAGCGCTCAGCTGCGCGGCTACGACGTGGTCGACAGTTACGGCGATGAGTACCACCTCCTCAACTCCGAGTACCGCTTCCCCATCTTCGATATCGAGGACGGCTACGACACGCTTCCGGCCTATTTGGGGCGCCTGCACGGAGCCCTCTTCGCAGACTACGGTGGCGCCTTCTTCGGCGGCATTGACAGCGAGGCCCTCGACCAGTTCAAGCTGGGGGTGGGGGCGGAGCTGCGCATGTCGTTGGTGCTGGGCTATCATCTGCCGAGCATGTTGCGGTTGGGCTACGCCTATGGCGCCTCCGAGGGCGGGCTGCACCACCTCTATCTCGTCGTCGGCAGCCAGTTCTGAGACGCGAGGACCAACGGAGGCACCGAAGCTGGCAAAGCTAGTGGGAATATACGAGTACGAATAGACTGGTTGTCCTAGCGTACGATTCGAAATGCCTTGACGGTGTGGAGCCGGCCCTGGGCAACGAGCCCAGAAAGAGCAAGCAGATGAAAGCAAAGTCAAACACCAAATCGAAAGTGATTCTGATTCTCGCTGGACTCGTGGGCCTGCTGGTGGCCTGGTTCCTGTTCAAGAAGACCATCATGTCGGTCCTGACCACGGTTGCAGTGGGCGCCATCGTGATCGCGCTGCTCTACGTGGCGATTCGGGTCTGGTGGTGGCGGCGCACCCGGAAACGTTGAGTTTCAGCCGACGAGTGGGGCGCGGTGCGCTGGCGAAGCCCTTTGCCGCCTTCGACAGACGCACATCGGGCGTGAGTTGCCATCGCGGGGCGCACGTTCTATAGTCGCGAACGACTTTCGCCAGGACTCGAAGTCACGTGTTTCGTCGGTGTAAACACAGGCAATTCGGTACGAAAGCCACCCCACGACCAGACCCTACACTGCAAACCAAACGCTGCGCTGTGGCCAAGAAGGTGTCTCAGGTCGCAGTGAAGGGTCAGACTCAAGCATCAAGGATAGGTGAACGTGACCACATCAGCGAAACATGTCGCTGTGGTGCGAGCCAAACTGAAGTTCACCACGCGTGAGGAGTTCATTCAGGGGTTCATGCCTCTGATCGGTCGCGCGGGGCTCTTCATTCGCACAAAGAACCCTAAAGAGGTTGGAACGGTGGTCCGGTTCGAGTTCAAGCTCGCCGACGACACCGCCATCTTCGTTGGTGAAGGCGCTGTTCGAAAACAGATCCTCCCAACCCCAGGTGCGTCCGCGACCCCGTCGGGCATGATCGTCGCCCTCAAGCGTATGAATCGTGCGTCGAAGGAAGTGCTCGACGAGATCGTGCGACGCCGCGTTGCGGACCAACTGAGCGAATCGCCCACCCTCCACCACTCGACCGCTACCCCGCCAGCGGCGGTGGCTGCGGTCGAGCCGGACGAGTTCGAGGCCGAGCTTCCCGAACCTGAACCCGTATTCGCCGCGGCTGTCGAGACTTCTCGCCCGCAATCCGGACCTGCACCTGCACCAGAGCCACGGCTTGGTGCGGAGCCAGAGCCAAAGCTCGAGCACAACCCAGAGCTGGCGGTCGAACCCGAGAACCCCTTTGCCGACCTCGACATCGACAGAGCATTGGGCGGCGGTGGCGGTCTCTTTGGAGACGGACTCGAGTCCGAGCTCGACGACATTTTTGCCGAAGCTGGCATGTTCTCCTCGGACACGGACGGCTTCGACTTCAGTGCCCCAGCTGACCTCGGCGGCAGTGCGCTGCCCATGATCAACGCTGGCAACGTCTTCGAAGATCCAGAGCCGCAAGAGGAAGAGGAGGAGTATCGAGGCGGAGTCATCGAGATGGATGAGTCCGAGTTCGATGACGATGACGACGAGGGCGACCTCTTCTCCCCGACCGCGCCCAAGCCCGCCAAGCCCGTCGCACCCAGGGTCTCCGCGCCGGTGTTGTTGGCACCGCCAAAGCCCTTGGCGCCCCCAGTCTTGGCGCCGCCAGTCTTCCCAACCCCCCTGCCAACCTTCGCGCCGACGCCGCTGCCAACTCCATTGCCGACCTTCGCGCCGACGCCGCTGCCAACTCCATTGCCGACCTTCGCGCCGGCAGCACCCGTTGACGATGGCCTCGATGACCTCTTGCTCGCGCCTGAGCCCGAGCCTGAGCCCCAGGCCGCACCCGAGCCTGAAGGCTCTGGCTTCGACGACTTCCTCGTAGCGCCCGAACCCGGACCCGAACCCGAACCCGACTCTGGCTTCGACGGCTTCCTCGTTGCCCCCGAGCCCGAGCCCGAGCCCGACTCTGGCTTCGACGGCTTCCTCGTTGCCCCCGAGCCAGAGCCCAAATCCGGCGTCGACGATTTGTCCGTCGAGCTCGGAAGAGAGCCAGAGCCGGAGTACGAGGCCGCCGAGTTCGACGAGATCCCCGACGCAAGACTCCCACCCCCGCGCCCGTCGCATGAACTCGATGATGTCCTTCATCACCTCGATGACGACGAGCAGATGACGAACGAGGGCGCCGGACTCGCCGAGGCGACCATCCTTAGCGAGCCAAGGATCCCAATTCAACACTTCGCCTCGAGGGTCGACGACGATGATGTCGGTCTAAACTCCCTCGTCTCCCACGCGAAGCAAGTCGACGTCCCGAAGATCGAGCTGCCTAGAGTCGAGCTCAACCCCCTCGATGCCGTCTCGATCAACAACGCCGACCTGCCGCCACCGCCCAAACCCACCGGTTTCAAGAGCCCGTCGATCGATGACCTGCAGGCCGGCAAGCCCCGCAAGAAGGGCCTCTTCAACAAGCTCTTCGGGAAAGAGTAGGACTATTACGGCGTTCGGACTCAAGGGGCAGGCCTAGTGGCCTGCCCTTTTTCGTTTACCGACCGCGCCACGCTTCACCGCCGCGACCGCACCAGAATGAACACCAACGTCGGCCCCCCGAGCAGCGCGGTGATCACCCCGACCGGCAGCTCCGCGGGCGCTACGATCGAGCGTGCAAAAGCGTCGGCGAACGCCAGAAACGTAGCGCCGAACAGCAGACTCAGCGGGATCAGTAAACGGTTGTCCGAGCCGAACAACGCCCTCGAGGCGTGGGGCACCAGCAACCCGACGAAGCCAATGGGACCGACCTGTGCGACGGCTGCAGCGGTGACGAGGCTGGCCGCCGCGAACGCCAGCGTGCGCGTGCGCGGGACGTCGACGCCTCGTGCGGCGGCGAGCCCCTCGTCGACCGAGAGAAGGTTCAACTTGCGGGACAGCGCCAGCAACGCGAAGGCTCCGGCGAAGATGAATGGCGCCGTCTGCACGACGCCCACGTAGCCCACGACATCGAACCCACCCACCAGCCAGCGGATCATCTGGAAGGCTGCGGCTGGGTCGGAGAGGTACTGCAGCAGCAGCACGAACGCCGAGCTCACGATGGACCACGCGATGCCAGCCAACAAGAGCTCCGTCGAGTCCGCGCGCCCCATGGCTCGCGCCAGCGCGTAGACCGCCAGCACGCTGGCGAAGGCGCCAGCGAAGGCGAAGAGCGGCGTGGCGCTGAAGCCCAACACCACGAACGCCAACCCGAGCTTGATCGCCAAAACCGCGCCGAGTGAGGCGCCCCCCGCCACTCCCAAGGTGTATGGGGTCGCCAGTCCGTTGCGCAGTAATGCTTGAAACGTGGCGCCCGCCACCGCCAACGCGCCGCCGGCCAGCATGGCCAACAAGACTCGGGGCAATCGGATGTTCCAAAAGATCGTCGCGTCGACTGAGGTGCCGCTTGGTCCCTCCCGCCACGCGTCTCCGAGATTGAGCCAGGACGCGCCGAAGAGCGGGCACAACACCAACGCCAAGAGCAACGCAGCGACGCCGAGCCCAAGCGCACGGAGCCATCGCCGGCGATCCAGCGAGAAGCGCTGCTCGTCGCTTGGCATCGAGCCACTTTCGGCACGGCGGGGCTCTGCCTCTCGCTCCGGCGGCGGGGCGGCTGCAGTTCGAGACGTTCTGCCAGCCCCTGCCTTCGGCACCACGAAAGGCGCGCCGCCCGCTGGGTCCTCGAGGACGTCGAGGCCCTCGCCGAAGCTTCCCTCGAGCTGCGCTGCCGAGAGAATGGAGCCCGGCGGCCCCTGTGCGGCGATCCTGCCGTCAACCAGGAGCACGATGCGGTCGCAGTAACGGCTCACCAGGTTGATGTCGTGGCTCGCCATCAGGATGCCGACCTGCGAGGTCGTCCGCAGCTCCTGCAGGATGTCGAGGATCTGCACGCCATGGTGCAGGTCCAGCCCACTCGTCGGCTCGTCCAACAGCAGGTAGTCGGCCTCCTGCGCGATGGCCGAGGCGATCAGCGCGCGCTGGGCTTCGCCGCCGCTGACCTCGTCGAGGCGGCGGTGCACCAGCTCGAACACCCCGACCGCCCGCAGCGCGCGCGCCGCAATGAGCCGGTCGGCTTGGGTCTCGAACGCAAAGCCACGCTGATGCGGATAGCGCCCCTGCAACACCAGCTCGCCGATGGTGAACGGCGGCACGGACTCGAGCTTCTGTGGCACGTACGCCACCTTGGCGGCCAAGGCCTCGCGGCTGAGGGACCGGACGTCCTGCCCGTCCACTGAGCGCGCGCCGGTCGTCAGCTCGACAAGACCCAACATGGCCTTCAGGAGCGTGCTCTTTCCCGCTCCATTGGGGCCGATGAGGGCGACCCACTCGCCGCGCTGCACGGCCACCGAGACCTGGTGCAGGATCACTCGGTCGGCGTATCGCGCGTGCAGCTCGCGGGCGTCGAACATCGCAGGCTAGCTCAGCTCACAGGCGATTTGGGTCGCCGCACGGATGCCGTCGACCGCCGCGCTGACGATGCCGCCGGCATAGCCCGCGCCCTCGCCGATGGGATAGAGGTTCGAGACCCAAGAGGACCGGAAATCCTCGCCGCGCGGCATGCGGATGGGGGCGCTGGTCCGAGTCTCGACGCCGATGAGCAAGGCCTCGTTGGAGATGAAGCCGGGCATGCGACGCTCGAACGCAGGCAGCGCCTCACGCAGCGCCTCGATGACGAAGGCCGGATAGAGCGTGGACAGGTCCTCCGATTGAATCCCTGGGCGGTAGGTGGTCTTGCGCAGCTCGCCGGAGCGTTTGCCCGTCATGAAGTCGGCCACATTCTGGGCGGGGGCTCGAAAGCCACCGCCGCCCAGGAGCGCAGCCTTGGTCTCGGCCGAGCGTTGGAGCGCCACGCCCGCCAGCGGACCCTCGCCGAAGGCCAAGAAGTCTTCGGGGTCGACGGTCACGACCATGGCCGCGTTGGCCCAGCGGCCGCTGCGCGAGGCATTGCTCATGCCGTTGACCACGACCTCGTCGGCGCAGGTCGCCACGGGAAGGATGACGCCGCCTGGGCACATGCAGAACGAGTAGACGCCGCGCACTTTTTGTCTGCCGACTTGGTGCGAGAGCATGTAGTCCGCGGCCGGGATGCGCTCGTGCTCGGCGAACTCGCCGAACTGGCAGTGATTGATCAGGGCCTGCGGGTGCTCGATGCGGAAGCCCACCGCGAACGGTTTGGGGACGATCTCGACGCCGCGCGCCAGGAGCGTCGTGTAGAGGTCGCGCGAGGAGTGCCCTAGGGCCAGCACCGCCCGGTCGAAATCCAGCCGCCCAGCGGTCGTCTCGAGGGCCCCCAAGACACCGTCTGTGACGATGATATCGTCGACGCGGGTGCCGTAGAGGATGTGCACCCCCATCGCCTCGAGCGTCTCGCGAAACGTCCGAATGAGCTTCACCAGCTTGTCGGTCCCGAGGTGGGGCTTGGCGTCGACCAAGATTCTATCGGGCGCCCCGAACTCGTGCAGGGTCTCGAGGACCGTGCGCACCTCGCCGGCACCGATCCGCGTGACCAGTTTCCCGTCGCTCCAGGTCCCGGCGCCGCCCTCTCCGAAGCAGACGTTGCTCTCGGGGTCGAGGTGTCCCCTGTTGACCAAGGCTCCGACGTCTTTGGCCCGGCCCTCGACGGGCTTGCCGCGCTCGATGAGGGTAACCTCCAGGCCCGCTCTCGCCAACGTGAGGGCGGCAAACAGCCCTGCCGGCCCGGCGCCGACCACACCGATGTGCTCGCGCTTGCGGACACGCAGATTGGGCAGCTGCAAGCGCTTGGGGGCCTCGCGGGCCTGGCTGCCCTTGCGCGGCTGGATGGTTGCTTTGAGCTCGACGTCCAGAGTGTAGACGAAGCGGGGCCGGTGTTTGCGGGCGTCCAGCGAGCGCTTGACCAACGTCGTGTTCATGACTGAGTTCGCGGGCACGCCGAGCTGACCCGCGACAGCCTTCGTCAGCGCGGTGGCCTCATCGGCTTCGAAATCGATGGCGACTCCGCTCGCTCTCCAAATCTTTGTTGCCATGCGACTCACGCGACACCCTGAGGCAGAACTGGCGCCAACAGCCAAGGACCTTCCCGAGGTTGCATTTGAGGCGGGAAGGAAGGAAGGATCTATCTGGAATCGACGTTCAACGCCAAGGAACACCAACAGGAGGGCAGGAAAATGCGTAACGGACGCCACAGTGTCTTGTCTGTACGCGCCGCGCTCGCTTTGGCGGCGATCACCACGATGGTGGGCTTCGCCTGTGGCCGCCCAAATCCGACCGACGCCGCGCTCGGGCAGGTCATGCAGGAGGCCCGCGACGATCTAGAAAAGTCCCCGGACCCGCGTGACATTCGGATATTGAACCTAACAAGGGGAGCTCAGGCCGCGATGACGGGCAAGAGTATGGAGCCCGACAACAACCGCCTTGACGCCTACATTGAGGACCCGAACGAGCCACCGCCTGAGTCGCAGAAATTCGAACTCGAGGCCATTGCGCTGGCACAGGAAGGCGAGCTTGCCTTGCTCTCCGGTGACGACGAGGGTGGGTTGGCGAAGCTCGAGGCCTCCATGAAGCTGCATCCGACCCTTGACGCGCTGCGAGTGTTGGGGCCGGAGTTGAGCAAGCGTGCGGCCGTCGAGCTGCTGCAGTCCTATTGCGAGGGGACGTTTCGCGTGCAGCGACAGGACGCTGCCCGGCTCGCGGTCCTGGACCTCTGTCGAGCCCAGAGCGACACAGAGGCTCTCCACGAAGCGTTGCCGTGGGCGAGCGATGAGACGTTGATTTGGTACGAGGTCCAGCTCGTCGAGCCTGTTCCTTGAGAGCTTCCCCACAAATCATTCGGGGTACCGCTCTTTCTGGGAGGAGGGGCTTTGCCCTGACCCAGGCAGATGCAAACTGGGCTCTGCCCTGACCGGTCGGGGGGCTTGTCCCCCGGACCCCCCTCTTTTTCCGTTCTTGCAGTCAACCAAGGTTCAGGCTTCTGATGGTGGTCGGACGTTCCACGACTGCGCTTTACCCTGAACAGTTTGGATTGGCAGGCACCACGTGCGGATCTTCGCCATCGTGGGGTAGTACTGGCCGAGCAGGCGCAAGAGGTTGATGCTCTCTCGCAGCCTTGAGAAATGCTCGGGCTGAGAGAAGCCCCCGCCAACCGGCGGGGGCTCAGGAGATCTCAGACCAGAAAGCTGGCTGACGCGAACCTCTAATAGCCCGCGCCCACCACATTCCCTGCAAAATGACATTTCTGCGCGCAGCTGCCGTTGGGGTCGGTCTTGTCGGCCACGAGCGGTTTCTGCCAGTTGTGAGAGTACCAGGCGATGGCATGCCCGTTCTTCCGAACTACCGGTCGAACCTCGTCCGTCACCGGATCGAGGAACACGTCCTGGGTGTCGGATGCGCCGGAGCTGGCCAGTTCGAAATCCCGGCCCAGGCCGAAGGTGTGGCAGCCGATACAGGCGACCTTGGTGGCAAAGGCGCCGTTGTAGTGCATCTGCACCGGGACCGAGGCGTGCAGAGTACCCGTGTGGCAATCGGTGCACTGAACGTCACCATCAGTCCTCCAGTCGTATTCCTCTCCCGGCAGATTGTGGATGTTGCCGTTCGCACCCAGGGTGGCCGATGCGGTCCCGTGGCAGTCAGCGCAGGACATCTGTGCGTGCATGTCGTTTGTGCCGCCGGTGAGCAGAGAGAAACTATCGCTTCCCGAATTCATCAGTTCCGTCGCCTGCGGGTGGCGCCTGACATTGGCGGCCTTCACCGCCGTCGCCGCGCCGTCCTTCCAATAATAGGCGTTGCGAGCCGGCCGATTGTAGCCGGTGTGGCAGGCCTCACACACGCCTTCTTCGTCCGTGGCGAAGTACTCCTTGGTGCGGAATTCGTGAGAGGCGATGTTTGCCGTCCGGTCCATCATGAACTCGGACATGCTGTCGGCGGGTCTGGTCCCTGCCCCATCAATGGTGTCGTCGGTTTGGACCTGGTCCCAGTATTCCGTAATAGAGTGGGCGTTCTTCCGCGAGATCGTCGCCTTGAAGTGACAGGTCTCGCAGCTGGCGTGACAGCGGTTGCAGTTGCCGACCGCGTAGTTCTCGCCGATGACCGTCGTCGTTCCTTCGAGTGTAGTCGCGAAGGTGGTCAACTCTTCGTCTATGTGGGCGCCGCGCATCTTGAAAATGGTGGCATGCGCGCTGTTCTCGAATTCGCTGTGGTTCTGGTGGCAGCTGGCGCAGCTTTTCGATACCGCCGTGCTGTAGTAGTTTCGCGTCTTCAGCTCCTCGCCCGCAGCGATCTTCTCGACCGCCTGGCCCTTACTGAAGCGCGCCCAACCGCCATAGGTTTTGTTCACGGGCGCGTGCATGCCACCGGCGTTGATGTCCGTATGGCAGCTCACGCACTGCTCGGCGCCGTGGGTCGTTGCCGCGAAGAGTTCACCGTTTACATAGAGAGGCACGGTTTCGGTCGCACCGGTAGCTGTGTCGACGACGATCGTCTTGACCAGGTCCGGGTTGCCGTGGCAACCGGAGGCTAGGCAGCCGTCATTGCCGCTTGCGGCAGGGCCGACATTAATGGTCACCGTGCTCGTGCCACAGGTGATGTCGTAGGTGCCGTCCAGGTTGTCGACGACTGCGCAGTCGTTGCCGTCAGAGAGGGTCACGGTGTTGCCGTCACAAACGATGTCGTACGTGCCGTCGCCGTTGTCGGTGGCCGCGCAGGATGCGCCTGGAGCCCCTGGGACCCCGGGTTGACCATCCGCGCCTTGAATGAGGTTCACGGTCTCGCCACCGCAATCGACCGTGAAAGTCCCATCGCCGTTGTCCGTCGCGGTGCAGCCCACGCCAGTCGCCCCCTTTGGACCTTCATCTCCACTACAACTCGCCAGCAGCAAGCAGGTGCCCGCTGCTGCAACCGCCAACCTGATTCTCATACCGTGAAGTCCCTTCATTGGTTCCTCCTGTTAGCTCTTGATATGACCGGCTCCCAAGGAGTCCCAATACTCCTTTTTTTCCAAAAACAATGCAAGTGGGGTTCTTGGACGAGAATTGACTGAAGTCAAATGGTCGCGTGACGTGTATCACGTCGAATCAGCAAACATGCTGTTATTCAATATGTATGTATCGTGTCTGTGGGATGAAAATATTTGAAAAATAGTTCGAGTGATAATTGACATAAATCATGCAACCGCTTGATGTGTGACATGTGTAGTGATATAAGTGCTGGTTAATATGGATAGATGCAGTATCGCATGCGGGGCGCGACGCAGCCGCCATTAGGGCTCGCGCAGGAATAACTTTCGAGGCGCTGAGCGTCGAGGCGCACCGCTGCCAAGGCGCGAGGACGAGGCGTAGCACCGCACCGTCGAGGACGAGCAACGCAGGCAGATGGGATGGATCGGCGCTCAGAGACCGGAAGTTGTTTCTGCGGGAGCCCTTAGGATAGTTGCGGTGGGTCGGCTAGGAGTACGCCCAGGCTTCCCAACTCTGCCAGGGGGTTTTCGGCCCTTTCAAGGCCAGCGCGCGAGAGCCCGGGTGCAACGCCGGACGAATCGCGACGCACCCATGACCTGGAATCCGCCCTGAAGCGGCGGCCCACAGACTTAGCCCAGTGCGGAGCGCTGGGCTAAGTCCGACCGCCCGAACCCACGACGTGGAATCGCGTCCGACCGCCCGAACCCACGACGTGGAATCGCGTCCGACCGCCCGA
>Ga0210044_10004067_pt1 | contig 20633 bp, 21 predicted proteins | sample CryGey13umfilter_2_FD_183959 | JGI IMG/M metagenome (GOLD analysis project Ga0210044, IMG submission 183959) | Groundwater microbial communities from aquifer in Utah, USA - Crystal Geyser 4/9/14 3 um filter (SPAdes) (version 2) | ecosystem: Environmental > Aquatic > Deep subsurface >... | reverse complement strand
TCAGTTCGGCCGACAGCAGCGCCTCGTCCCACGGGCTCTCGGTCAATCTATTGTCGGCGATGCGGTAAGCCCGCCGTTGCGCCTCGGTCAGATGACTCAGCACGATCACCGGCGCCTCGGTCAGCCCCAACTGCGTGGCGGCCAGCACCCGGCCGTGACCGGCGATCAGCTCGCCGTCTTCGGCCACGAGACACGGCACGGTCCAGCCGAACTCGGCCATGCTGGCGGCGATCTTCGCGACTTGGTCGGCCCCGTGGGTCTTGGCATTGCGGGCATAGGGCTGCAGCTTGGCGAGTGGCCACTGCTCGATGCGCTCCGGGGCGAAGCTGAGGGTCATGCGAATTTTCCCATTGAAGGATTGGCTGGCATCCGGGCTGGACCCCGGATGCGGAGTCCAGTGGCTTCCAGGGTGGACTCCGGAGTCCAGGGTATCCACCCCGGAGTCCACCCGACAAGCTGCTGTTATTGCGTTGTTATTTACGGGTTTTGGGGTGGACTCCACACGGGGTGGACTCCCAAAAAAATCGCTCTGGCGCTAGCGATGTGCCGCGCTTCGCCCGCCAGCATACGAATATGGCCAGGAAGGAACCAGAAATCAGTGGGTTTGCGGGATGGACCCCGGCTGGACCCTCTCTGGACCCCGGAAGCCAACCGGAAATCCAGCCGCATCCGCCCAAAAGCAAAGGGGAGAGCGAACCCTTCGGCGCACTCTCCCCATCTTGCCTTCAGAATAGCACGAACATGTTGCAGATGTCGAAGGGAAAAGTGTTGCAACACATTGGAGTCGCTCACGCATTCAGTCGCGCCGCAATCTTGGTCAACGCCAGCTGCCAGCGTCGCCATGCGGTGGTGCGGTCGCATCCCATCTCCCCGCTGATCTGCTTCCATGGCACCCGGGCCGCACGCGACCACACGAGCTTGCGTTCGGCCTCCTCGATCCACAGCACCCAGTCCGAGGTCTGCTCCAGCCGGGTGATGGCGGCGGCCGATGGCCAGACCCGCATGGGCTCGGGTTCCATCGCCGCGATCTCGCGACTGGTGCGCACGATCTGCGGCCAGGCGTTGAAGAACCCCTGCGCCTTTACCGGTGGCAGCTTGCGCAGGGTGCGAAACGCTTCCTCGAAATGATCGGCCACGCACTCGGCCGTCCAGATGCGATCAGCCATGCCGGACCTCTTTTCCCATCGGGCGTCGCCCATAAAGCTTCTCGCCAAGCTGACGGACCAGTTCGCGTTCCGGCCAGGTCAGCCGCTGATCGTCGGCTGAGACCGCCAGCACGCCCTGTTCGTGCCAGACCTCGCGCTTGACCTGATCGGGGTCGCGGCGCTGACCGCCATAGCCGTGGGGATGCCACCTCATGCGACACCCCCATTCGTTGCGATGGCCCAGAGCAGAAGCGCGATGGCATCGGCTTCGTTGTCGTCTACGGGGCTGAAGCCACGGGCCCGGGCGGCGGCGATCATCGCATCCTTGTCGGCATTGCCCTTGCCGGTGGCATGGCGCTTGATCGTACCGACCGGTACGCCCTCATAGGGCACGCCGCGCAGTTCGGCCCAAGCGGTCAGCGTGGCCATCAGCCCGCCGTAAATGTGGCTCGCGTCGGTGCCGGCATGGCGGCGAACCTCTTCGAACCAGATGGCCGCGATGGGACCGGACAGACGGTCCAGCTCACCCAGCCAGTTGGTGAAGCGGAGGTATCGCATGCCGCCGCCGTCAAAGCGGCCGGGGCGAAAGCTGGCGGTGCCGCTGGTGATCAGTCCGTCGTGGCCGCGCAGGGCCCAGCCGGTCGTGGTGCCCAGATCGAGGGCGAGGATGCAGCGTTGGCTTGAACTGGTGATGGGCAGCAATTCAAACCTTGCGCTGTCGGATTTGGGGATCAGAGTCGTCGCAGCCATGATGGCTCTCCTGTCTTGGGGGGCTGGTCCTGGTGGAAGACGACGGCGGTCATGTGCTTGGCGGTACGGGCCGCCGTCGTCGGATCGGGGATAGGGAGACCTGTCCGGGCGGCCCGCGCGCCAGGCCCTTACGCATGGGATGAGTGGCCCACCCTTGGGTGGGGCCATCCCATACGTAGTATGGGGGTTCAGCACCTAACTGTTCGAGCCGAGTCAACACGTTGATTTTGTTGTGGAATAAGACTTCACGAAGTCTTCGGGCATGAGTTAGGGACCTAACTCTTATTTGCGCGTAACCCGTTGATTTCATTGAGAGCACAGTTGGCGCTGTCATATGAGTCAGGCCTCACTCATATGAGTTAGGTCGTCCTCGGACCCTTCCTGGTAGACCCAGACAGCGGGGTTTTCGACCTGAAGGCTGAGCCCGGACTGGGGACATTTGAAGTGGCTGGGCAGCACCGGACGGGCGGTTGTGATGACCTCGCCGGTGGCCGGATCGACCTCCTCGACGGGCAAACCGAACTGCATGCCCTCTACGCAGAGATAGCCGAACCGCGACCGGGTGACGGGGTAGCCAAAGCCCGAAGGGTCGCGCAGGAACTTCACGAAGCCCTTGGTGGCAAGCACGCTCAGGCGTTCACGGATGGTGTGCTTGCTGCCCAGACCGCCCCGGTTCTCGAAGGTCTCGGCGAACTGCATGGCGGTGTAGAGCCGCTCGCCCGCCGCCTCATCGAGCAGCATGCCCAGAATGACATCGTGCTTGCGCAGCCGTTCGGCGTCGAACTTCGCCCCGACCTCCTTGCGCACCAGCCGCTCATTCATCGGGTTCAACTCGACCCAGCGCCCCGCCACCTTGTCGATCAGTTTGCCGGGCAGAGCGGGGCCATTGCGCAGCTCAATTTCGAGGCGGCGCTGGGTGCTGTCCTCGTCCGGCCGGTGCATGAGCAGCCCCGAGGTGTAGAAGCCGCGCAGCGCGCTGGCGCCGGAGAGGGCGAGGAAGGGGTCGTCCTTGACCTGGTGTTTGGCGGCCTTGCGGGTGTGGTGGGCGAGGATGACGCCCGCGTCCGGATTGACCGCCTCGCGCAGCACCTCGACCCGGTCCTTCAGGAAGAACATCATGGCGGTGTTGTCGTTTTCGCCGCCACCATCAGGGCCGCCATCGAACAGGTTGCGGATCGGATCGATGACAATGATGTCGGGCGGCGCATCGGGGAAAGCCACCCGGATGGCCTCGACGATGCGGGTAACGCCGTCGGCATCCAGCAGCAGCTTCAGTTTCGGCGTGGCGATGAAGGTGTCACGCGCGGCCGCGATCACCCCGGGCGACAGGCTGATCTGCTGCATCCGTTCGCGCAGGTAGTGATACTGGATTTCCGCCTGCAGATAGAACACCCGCAGCGGCCGGGGCGGCGTGAAGCCGAGAAACGGCACCCCCGCCGCCATGTGGACAAGCCACGAGATCAGGAAGTCGCTCTTGCCGACCTTGGGCGCTCCGCCCAGCACCAAGAGCCCGCCCGGCGTCAGGACGCGCGGCGCGATGATGTCATCGGGCATCGGGCTGCGATCATCAAGCAGTGCGCCAAGGCTGAAGGTCGGCAGCGGGCTCGCGGGGGCGTTGGGGCGGGCAACACGAATTAGTGGCGGGCCATTGCGCTTCACATGCAGTGCCCAAAGCCGCTCGGCTTCGGCCTGCAACCGATCAAGCGGCCATTCGGGGCGCAGCATCGCAGCGTTGTAGCCGCAGATCGCTTCCCAGCCTTCGGCAGGGTCAATGCGGCCGTCGTGCACCAGGCGGATGTAATGGCCGATGGCCGCGCTCGCGCCTTGAAACCGCGACCAGTCATCCACCGCGCCTTCGCGCACCGGTGTGGTCAGGGCAGCGTCGACGCCCGGCTTGGCAGTGGACTGCAGCGCGCTGGTCATGCCAACGCCGGGCAGCGGCGGCATGTCGGCCACCCGTTCCGCGAAATCGGCCAGATCGACTTCGATCGGATGGTGGTCGCGGATTTGCACCAGCCGCTGATGGCCGTGCTTGTGATAGACGGTCCCGGCCACACGGATCGGCTGGTGCGCCGAGCGGAAATGGGTGTCACCGCCAACCTTGACGGCAATGTCGCCCCGCAGGCGGCACAGGGTGGCCAGATCCTCGCCATCGGCGGGTTCGGTCAGTTTCCACCAGACATGCAGCTTGGCAGCACCCTCGGGCGTGCGGCCGCCACTCTCCACAATCAGGGTGGGCGTCCCGAGGTGGCTGACGATGTGGTTCAGCTTGGCCGGGATGTCACCCGCGTCGAGGTCGACCACGAGGGCCTGCATCTTTAGCACATCGGCGGCACGGGCCTGGCCCTGCTCGGCGACAGTGCCGGGGATGACATAGACTGCAGCCCCTTCACGGTTGGCCCATGCTGCGAAGGTCGCCAGCTTTTCGCGGGCGGTCGTGTCGGCCGCGATCCAGATGTTGTGGGGCTTGCCGTCCCGGCCCTGACCCTTGTCGACGAAACCGCGCAGCGGGATCAGCCCCTCGCACCAACTGAAAACAGTGTCGAGAAAGGTAGAAATCTGATCGGGGTCAGGGTCGCAGCCGAACGGGTTTTCGGCCGGGGGGCCGTCGTTGAAGTCCATCCACGGGTTGAAATGCAGGATGCTGTCGTCACTCACCGCTCCAGCCTCCAGCAGCGCGCGGCCCAAGGGCAGAAGCGGCATTCGAAGAAATCGGCACTGGCGGCAATGCGCGGCAGCAATTCGCCCGCGTCGGTCGCCTGCAGGATCCGCACCCCGCGATCCGACATGCGCTGCGCGAGATCGGCATCGAAGGCGACCTGCTCGTGGTGCATCTCGGCCGTGTCCTTGTTGATCGCGGTGAACACGGCGGGCGCGGCGCTGATGCCGGGCACGCTGGCTTCCATGTAGGCCTGATAGACGGCGATCTGCGCGGCATAGACCGGCTTGGATTTCGTGACACCGTCCTTGACGCAGGCCCGCCAGTTCTTGGCGTTCATCGTCTTGCATTCCCAGAGCGCGGGAACGGCGAGATCGAAACCCACAGGGCCAGCAGCGATGATGCCGTCGACATGGCCCCGGATGCGCCCGCCTGCGACCGAAAAGCCGAACTGCCCGCCATCGGGCCGGTTGCCCTTCCGGGTGTAGAGATCAAACCCCGCGCCGCGCAGCCAGGCGACGGCCAGGTCTTCAAGCGCATGGCCGATGGCAAAGATGCGCAGTGACTGGCCGCTGAAGTCTTGGCCCTCGTCCTTCGGGGTGGCCGTGAATTCAAACTGAAGGGCGCGCTCGCAGGCGTGGCCAAGGCGTGACCCGCCAAGATAGTCGCGGGGCGTGCGGGTCGCCTGATCGCCGGTCAGGGCGCAATCGACGGCGTCGTTGACCCGGTCGGCGAAGCTGGGGCGACGATTGTAATCGAGGGTCAAAACGGCACCTCCGGCGCATTGGCTTTGGCGATGTCGGACATGGCCTCGCGGAAGCCTTCGACCGCTTCCTCGATCAGGGCGCGCACCTGCGCCTCGGTCAGACCGGCCAGCGGGGTGGCCCAGCCGATCTCGTCCATCAGCAAAGCGACGCGTTTCATGGTGGCAGCGATGGCGGCCCGTTCTTCATCGGTCAGGTCAACCATGGCCACACGCTCCCGCGCCAAACGCGTCCAGTAGCCTTGGCAGGACATCGAGCAGAACCAGACCGATGGCCGGGGCCGCTTCGATCGGACCGGATCGAACCAGCCAAAGCCATGGCTGGGTTGCCGGCAGAAAGCACAGAGCGTTCCACGCGGATGCCATAGCCGACGCCGGTCCTCGGCCGTGATGATGGTGATGGAGGCCATGGGTCATGCCGCCCTCCGTTCGGGGCTGGCCGCGTTGTCGATCAACTGGCGGATGGCGCGCTTGTTGAAGCCGAAGGTCATCAGAGCCGAGGCGCGATAGCGCGTCAGACCGAAGTCATGGCGGCATTCGGGCGGCAGATACTGGAGCTGCTTTTCGGTCGGCGGCTGGCGGAGCCAGGAACGGGTCTTGAAGGCACTTTCATCGGTTTCATGGGTGTTCAGCCAGTCGTCGGCCTGCGCGAGGCAGACGGTGCGTTCGCCAACACCCAGCAGATGCGGGCGTTCGTTCTTGCCGCCGCCCACGGCGTACCAGACCCCATCCAACCAGAAGATGCCGCCCCAGGCGGTGAAGCCGGTTGCCATCATCGCGTCATCGGTGCCGAAAAGGTCGACCCATGCGAAGCTGGACCGTTTCAGCAGGTCGATCTCGGTCATGATGAAACCCGACAGCGGGGCCGTGCCGCCGCCTTCGCCGCCGTCTTCATCTTCCCTCGGGAAAACCTCGCCACAGAGCGGGCATTCCGTGGCGGCCAGAGGGATTTCGGCGCCGCAGCCGGGGCAGGATTTGGTCGGGGCCTCGCCAGCCTCGGTCTTGCCCTCCAGATTGACATCCTGTTCCAGTGTGCCGTGGATCAGGCTGGAAGTGCCGAAGTCCAGCACCACGCAGTCGGTTTTCACGATGCCGGGGTGCTCTTCCGGATCCACGATGCGCAGGCCACGCCCGACCATCTGGATCATGGTGGACTTGTAGGAACTGGGGCGCAGCAGCACGACACAGGAGGTGGGCGGGTGATCCCAGCCCTCGGTCAGCACCGCCACATTGACGATGACGCGGATGTTGCCCGCCGCATAGTCGGCAAGGATGGCCTTGCGGGTGTCGGACGGCAGATCGCCGTGGATCAGCGCCGCCGTGATCCCCGCCGCGCGGAAGGCTTCGGTGACGTGTTCGGCATGGGCGACCGTGGAACAGAAGATGACGGTCTGCCGATCACCCGCCTTTTCCTTCCAGTGGCGGATCACCTCATCGGTGACTGGCGCACGGTCCATGATGCCCGCTACTTCGGCCATGTCGAAATCCGACAGGGTCTTGCGGACGGACCGCAACTCGTCCTGCACGCCCACGTCGATGACAAAGGTGCGGGGCGGCACCAGATGGCCCGAGGCGATCAGCTCGCCCAGACGCACCTGGTCAGCGACATTGTCGAAGACGTCGCGCAGCCCTTTCTTGTCGCCCCGGTTGGGCGTGGCGGTGACCCCGAAGATGCGGGCATCGGGATTGGCGTCGCGCACCCGGTCAATGATGCGGCGATAGCTGTCGGCAACGGCATGGTGCGCTTCGTCGATCACCAGCAGGTCAAGACGCGGCATGTCGGCCAGGTTCGAGGTCCGTGCCAACGTCGGCACCATGGCGAAGGCGACCTGACCACCCCAGGATTTCTCCGTGGCATCGATCACCGAGGTGGAAATCCCCGGCACAACGCGCTGGAACTTGGCGCGGTTCTGGGCGGTCAGTTCGTCGCGATGGGCCAGCACGCAGGCCTTGGCGCCATCACCGATCATTTCGCCGGTGACCGCCGACAGCATGATGGTCTTTCCCGCACCGGTGGGTGCCACGCCCAGCGTGTTGCCGCGGGAAGCGAGCGCAGCCACACTGCGCTCGACGAAAGTTTTCTGGCGGGGGCGCAGACGCATGGCCGATCCCCCTTACTGCGCCCAGCTCGGCCGCCCGGCATTGCCGGGGGCGGAGGCGGGCTGACTGGGACGGGCGGCGGTGGTCGTCTGCTGCGGGGCATATCCCTGCGGGGCCGTGGTGCCGATCGGCAAGGCGGCCGTCCCCATCAGGGCGGCATAGTCGCGGTGGTCGGGGGTCACAGCACCCCGCACCTCATTCTTGTCATCGCCGTTGGTGTCCTGGCCGATGTCGATCCGGGCCACGAATTCCAGGCCGTCCAGATCGCCGAACCCGTTGATGCGGCGGCGCGCCTGTGCTTCTGGCGAGTTGTCCTTGTCGGAAATCCCGCGCGCCGAGTTCAGGATGCCACGGATCAGGCTGCGGCCCATGTTGGCCCAATCCGGACCCTTGGGGCTGTAAAGGCCGATCAGCGACCAGATCTTGCGGCGCGCATAGGGCCCGTCGACCACCGTGTATTCGGCGTCGAGATAGACCGCACCGGTCGCGGCGCGCTTGGCGAAACCGCCGGTCCAGCCGTGCGACGGATCATCGAAACCGCCGGGGCGGATGGTCAGGCGCACCTTGGCAAGCGTGCCCTTCGGGATGACGTTGGAGTTGGATTGGGCAGAGTTGAAGTCGTTCCAGATACCGGACATGGCACGGTTCCTTTCAGTTGGAGGTCAGGACGCGCGGCGGCGTCAAACGGGAAAAGCCATCGCGGGGCCCGGATCGGGACATCGGGCGAGGCGAGGTGCGATCAGCCATTGACCGGCACCTCCGCAGCGGCCGGATCGGTCGAGACGACGGCCGGGTAATTCAGACGTTCAGATGCGGGGCGGATCGGAACCTGAATCTTGGCCATCAGCCGCCCGAGGTGGGGTTCCTCGACCATGGCCAGACGCCCCGAACGATCCTTGGCCGGGTAGCCCCAGGGGTTCAGCGTCTGGCAGACGAAGGTGCGCTGGGGCTGGCCATTTGCATCGGCAATGTCGGCCATGGTAATGACCTGATCGACGATCCCCGGCAGTTCCAAGCCGGTCTTGCTGCCATCGATCTGCGGCTGGAAGACCTTGCGATTGAAGTCGTCCAGCTTCTCGTCGAGGATTCCAACGAACCAGACATGCTTGCCGCGCGCGTGCTGCAGGTGGGTCAACCACCCGATCATCTCGCGGCCATGGAGCCCGTAAGCACCCCGGATGTCCGGTTTGCCGGTCTTGTCCGAGAATGCTTCGGGCTGACCCCGGCACCACTGAAAGCAAAGCCGCCCCGCCACAGTAATGCTGTCGATGAAGATCGTCTCGTAGCGGTGCACCACGGCCGGATCGCCAAACCGCCCGCAGACCTCGTCGAAATGCGCCTGGCTGTACGGTTGGTCCTCGCGCAGCGCCGGGTTCGGCCCGCCGATGAACACCGCGAAGTCGCGGCATTCCTTCCAGGTGCGGGGCCGCAGCGTGTCGCCATCCCAGCCCTCGACCGCCAAATCCCCGGCTTCGAGATCCATGAACAAGGTGGTCGAGGCGTTCAGCGTCCACAGGAGGCTGGTCTTGCCGATGCCCGACCGGCCGAAGATGCAGCCCTTGATGCCCTTGCGCTGCGCCAGCCGTTCATCGGCGCTGATGATCGGGAGGGCCATCAGGGCTTCTCCCGCTTCAGGGCAGCGGCGGCGGCACGGTCAGTCCCGATGGCACCTGCCTCGCGGGCAAGATTGTGGAGGCGCTTCAGCGCGGACGCCCGTCCAAGGGCTGCCGAGCTTTCCCGTTCCGCCGCAACGATCGCAAAGGCGATGTCGTCGACGGTCGCCTCCATCACGGGCAGCGGCTCCCTCGCGGGCTCGCTCGGATGCTTCGGAAAACTGACGGTTTCCGGCAGTTCGTCGAGGGCGTAGTGCGACTTGCGAAGACGGGTGATGTCGTCCGGTTGGTCCGGCATGTCTGTTCTCCATGGGATGAGGTGATTGAAGAGGCGCATCAGGTGACCTCCGGGATGTCGGGAACCGGATCGCTGACGAAGATCGCCAGCAGCGGCGTGCCGTCGGCGTGGGTGCCGGCGTCTTCGATCTGGTAGTTGCGGTGCGCCTCGAAGACCTCGGTCAGTTCCCAGCGCCGGTAGAGGCCGGGGATCCGTTTGAGGTCCGTGGGCGAAAGGTCGGCAATGCTGTTCATGCGTGTCGGCTTTCGGTTGGAGGGAGACGCGCGGTGGCGTCTGAATGGGAAAAGCCACCGAGGTGTCCGGATCGGGACATCGGGGTCAGTGGATTTTCTTGAGGGCGTCGCGCAGCCGCTGGGTGGCGCGCTGGTAGCGCTTGCGCGCCGCCGCCTCGGACAGGCCAAGTTCGACGCCAGCTTCAGCTTGGCTGAAGCCTTCGACCGCCACGCGGATCACCAGGATTGCATCTGCACCGAGCAGCAGCCGAAGATCGCGAAGCAGTTGCGCCTCGCTGATCGCCGCTTCTCCTGAACCATCTTCGGCGGCGACCTCGTCAGGCTCGGTTTCGCTGCGCAGGCTTTGGCGACCGGCGTCCCGCTGATTGGCGCGCAGGATATCCCGCTCGACGTTGCGCAGGATGGTGGCCGCGATCCAGTTGACCCGTTGCAGGTCAAGGCCGCGAATTGCTTCGGTAGTGCGGCCAAGGATGTCGGATGCAACCTCATCCGCCGTGCCGACCTTGCGCCAGATGCACCGGCGCCGGATGGCATCGAGGCCGGGCCAGAGCGCCAGCAGCATCACGGCAAGGGCGCAATCGCCCGTCTGCCCATAAGAATGCGCAGCGCAGACCAGAGCGGCGAGGATCAGGTTCTTCTGATCCGGGCTGCCCGCTTTATGGTGCAACGCATCCAGCAAGGCGGCTGGATCGCGGAAGCCCAGGACCGGCCCCTGTTCGCGCCGGATGGCATCGAAGCTGCGCTGGAAGCTGAGGGTGGAAGCGGAATGCATGATTTGGTCACGGATCTCGTGCCATGCGAAAGACATTGGACGCCTGCCTTGCGGCCAGGCGTCCAGCGCCTTCTCGTGGCCAGGTCAGGACGTCGCGCGTCTCTGCGATTTCAGGGGGTTGGTGGTCGTGGGGCGCGTCAGCCGGTCGGGCTGGACGCCTGATTCAGCGTCCCGCAGCCGCGGCACGTGGCCTGGACGGGGAAACCCACGAAGTACTCGTGCCCCCGCGCAAAGCGCAGGTGCATGCGCCCGTCCCGGCAAACGCCGAGCAGCTTGTCACAGCGCGTGCAGCGCCATTCCGGGTTCAGGGTGGTGGGCTTGGGCTTCGCGCCGGTCGGCCAGCTCGACGTGGCTGGTTGGCGCGAGGGGAAGGGAGTCGGCATTGGGGTGCTCCTCTATGTGGAGCCCTTCAATCACCTCAAGAATATCGGACTGTCCCAAGCGATAATTCGGACGGCCATCCGATATCGTCGCTCTGCCAGACCATCAGTCGGTCTTGAGGCGCCAGTGACCTCGACGGCTGTTTTCAATGTAGACCCCGGCTACCGACTTGCGCACTGTCGATGGCCATGCATCCGGCGGGCTGAGCACGCCGGTATCTGCAATGATTTCTCCTGTGCGCATTTCAGATTGTCCGGAATTGTGCGCCGTAACCAACCTCTCAATGATCAGCAACTGCTTGTAGCCCGACACAACCAGTGGTGCCTTGCCTGGAATATGCAAAGTTGCCGACTGAGTTCCCGCACGGATCAGCTGCAATGTCGCCCCTCCTTGAGCGAGAGGGCGGTTCGTCCGATAGGAGAGCTCGAGCCCGTCCGTCGACACTAGGAAATCGCTGTTGCCGGGTGAAAGGCAGGACAGCACAGGGATGACGAGGTTCGGACCGAGATATCCGGGGCCGTCATCGGCAGCGGACAACACAATACCGACGCTGGTCGCGTTGCGCGCGCGCATCAGCTGATCAAGTCGAGAGACCGTCTTAAGATCATGAAGGCGGCGCGCGAAGTAGATCGGGACATCAGTGCCATCGATCGGCAGTGATCCAAGCAGCGACAGGTCCGGATCCAGCACCTGCGCCGCGAGTTTGCTCAACATCGGTTTCAGAAGCCCGACCACTGTTTCGTGAAGCCACTCGCGGTTTATCTCGTACATCTCGAGGTCTGATGTCGGCCTTAGGCCGCCATCCTTGCCGAAGGCTCCGACCATGCGCGACATGCCCTCAACACCAGACGGCTTGATCTCGGCTTCGCCACCCATGTCGTCATCGTCGATCAGCACGATGTCCTGACGCCCACGCCTGTCAAGAAGCCCCCCCTGAATCATGCGATCCGGATCGAGGCCGAGCTCGCGCAGGAGTTCTCCGCTGACATCGTCCTCTATTCGGTCATGAAGCATGACTAGTTGCGGGAAGATCCCGCGCAGATCGGTGGGCTCGATCTGCTTGAAGGCGCTGAGAATGCCCCAAGCGTCGAGAAGCGCGAACCCGAGGTTCCGTTCATCCGGATCCTTGTTGCTCTGAAGGTTGCAGCTTTTCGAGCCGGAAATGGTGATGTTGAGCGTGCGTACCTTTTCGTCACCGACGCGATTGTATGTGACCGCAATCCCAACGCGGCTGAAACCGTCAGCTCGCCGGAAGATATTGTTGGGCTTGAGATATTGGTCGGCCACTTCCTCGATGTCGTCGTCAGCAGCCACTTTCAGCAGAAGCTTACGGCTCCAGGAACCCAGCCGGATCTCGGCCTCAAGGACGCGGGCGTCCGTGATTTCGTAGCCGTTGATGCGGGGCAGATCGATCCGCAGCGATGTGCGAAACCGGGACAGGTTGTAGCGCTTCCAAGTCAGCGGCTTTTGCGACACATCGTGGCCAAGAGCCTGTTCCGCAAATGACCCGGCAACGCCCAGTCGCACAACAGGGCTGTCCGCGCAGACCTCGATCTGTCGGATCACTGGAGTGTAGATTAGGGTCGCCTCGTTGGGCGGGCGGTAGTAGATCGTCCCGCGACGCCCGTCGTCCCGATGATCGTGAACGCTAGAAAGAGGCCCACCGTGCCGAACGATCAGCATGATCGACGCGGGATGCGCGGGTGTGGCCGGCAGATCGAGTGCCTTGACTGTGCAGGCGGTCTTGAGCTGGAGCACCGTCGTGATCTTCGCGGCGAGAGCAGTCTCATCGATTGCACCCGCACTGAGGTTGACTGCGTTGTCCAGTTCCACCTCGAAAGCATCGTATAGCTTGCCGAAGTCTCTGAACTTACGCGCAAAGTGGAAACTCTCGGCATCCTCGAATGTCTGGCGGGTGTTCAGGAAAGCCCAGATGCTCTTGCAGAGCGGATCGGGCTGCCGTTCGAATTCCAGCAAATGCTCCTCGGTCAGTTGCTGGTCCGTAATCGCCATCAGGGAGTCGATACCCTTGCCTTCCGCCAAAGCCAGGACGCGGCGTGCACGCTGTTCTGCGGGGCGCAACTCGTCCGGGTCGAATGCCGACAGGATCTGAAGCAGGTCTTGCCGAAATCTATCAGCAGCCTCTTGATCCGCAGGATCGGGTACCGAAGCAGGTAACTCGAAGTCGGGCTCGTTTTCGCCCTCCCTTATCGCGAGGACGGCCCTGGCAAGGTCAATCCGGGCATCCTCGATCAAGCAGTGAACGTGCGGACCGACCGGGGATGCTTTGCGCGCCATGAAACCACCTCTACGAACATTATCTCTTGATTGATTCAACCTACGATAATCGTGGACAAAACTTCTGGCCGCAAGAGCGGACGTTCTACCTCCGTTCTGTTTTCTTCGTTCGCTTTCAGATCGCGTGTCCCATCGGGGCTCATGGACTGGCTTTTCGTCGGTAAGGACACCGATGAACACGAGCACAACACCGATGAAACGCCCGAACTCCCTGCCACCCGATCAGATGACCCCCGCCGCCCGTCGCGCCGAACTGTGCGGGTTTCTGGCGCTCGGCCTGATCCGGCTGGGTATGCGGGAACGGGGTGAAGTCTCTGACAAGACAGGAGAAAGTTGCCTACACTGTCCGCCCGACCAATGCCTTCATGCAATTCCAACTCACCGGAGAAATGCATGAGCAAGCTCGATCCCATCCCCGCGCGCCTGGCAGCGCTGAAAACCACGTCGACGCCCGACCTGAAGGCACAGTGGCGAGACCTGTTCGAATCCGAACCGCCGCCCTTCAACCGCCGTTACCTGGAAAGCCGCTTGGCATACCGCCTCCAGGAACTGGCCTATGGCGGGCTGAAGCCAGAAACCATCAAGCGGCTGGAAGCCTTGGGCGAACAGCTTGATGGCGGCAATATCACCATACGCCGCATCCGCGCTGATCGCGACCGCCCCATAACTGGCACCCGGCTGCTGCGCGAATGGCAGGGCGTCGAACAGATCGTCACTGTGACGCAAGGTGGCTTCGAATGGCAGGGGCGGCCGTACCAGTCACTGTCGGCCATCGCGCGCGCCATCACCGGCACACGCTGGAACGGCTGGGTCTTCTTCGGGCTGAAAAACCATCGGAGGACGGCATGAACAAACCTGTCGTCCGCAAGCTGCGCTGCGCCGTCTACACCCGCAAATCATCTGAAGAAGGGCTGGAGCAGGAGTTCAACAGCCTGCATGCCCAGCGCGAGGCCTGCGAATCCTACATCGCCAGCCAACGGTCCGAGGGCTGGGTGCTGGTCCGTGATCAGTACGACGATGGCGGCATCTCGGGCGGCACGCTGGAACGACCCGGCCTGAAACGGCTGCTGGCCGACATCGAGGATGGGCTGGTTGACGTGGTGGTGGTCTACAAGATCGACCGATTGTCCCGTTCGTTGATGGACTTCTCGAAGCTGGTCGAGGTGTTCGACCGCAACGGCGTGACCTTCGTTTCCGTCACCCAGTCTTTCAACACCACCACGTCCATGGGGCGGCTGACGCTGAACATCCTGCTGTCCTTCGCCCAGTTCGAGCGCGAAGTGACGGCGGAACGCATCCGCGACAAGGTCCGCGCCAGCCGGATGAAGGGCATGTGGATGGGCGGCTGCCCGCCGCTGGGATATGAGGTCAAGAACAGGAAGCTGGCCGAAAACTTAGCCGATGCCACCCATGTTCGCTGGGTCTTCGCACGGTTCATCGAAATCGGTTCCGGCACACTGCTGGCGCGGGAACTTGCCGAACGGGGCGTAACCACCAGCCGTGGCCACCGCATCGACAAGAAATTCATCTACCGGATGCTGAACAATCGGGTCTACATCGGCGAGGCCGTGCACAAGGGAACAAGCTATCCCGGCGAGCATGCGGCGATCATCGAAATTGAGACATGGGACAAGGTTCACGCCATTCTGACGGAAAGCCCGCGCAAACGAGCCGCCCGGACCCGCGCCGACACACCCGCATTGCTGCGAGGGTTGCTCTACGGCCCCGATGGCGCGGCCTTCTCGCCGACCCACACCCGAAAAGGCGGGCGGCTCTACCGCTACTATGTCAGTCAAACCGTTCTGAAGCACGGTGCAGGGTCATGCCCAGTCAGCCGCGTTCCCGCAGGTGATATCGAGGCTGCGGTCATCGATCAGATCCGCGCCGTGTTCCGCCAGCCTGAGATTGTGGTTGGCACATGGAAAGCGGCGCGGTTGGGGGACGGCGATGCCACCGAAGCCGAGGCGCGCGAGGCATTGACCCGACTTGATCCGCTGTGGGACGAGTTGTTCCCAGCCGAGCAAGCGCGCATCGTGACGCTTCTGGTCGAACGGGTCGACATTGGCATCGACGGTCTTAACGTGCGGATGCGAATGGACGGGCTGGCAGGGTTGGCAAGCGAGATGATCGCTGACGTTGGGGCAGCGGCATGACACGCGCCCGAACGATCCCCGATACCATCACTGTGCATGTCCCGTTCCGCATCGTGAAGCGTGGCGGGCGGAAGGAAATGGTCTTGCCGCCCGCAGCGACAGCCCGGCGCAACATGGACGACACTCTCGTCAAGGCACTGGCGCGGGCGTTCAGGTGGAAACGAATGTTGGACTCTGGCGACTTCTCCACGATAAACGACCTAGCCCAGCGCGAGCGGATCGCCGCACCTTATCTCGCCCGGGTCATGCGCCTATCATCCCTTGCACCGGACATCGTCGATGCGATCTTGAATGGGCGGCAACCACAAGGCCTGACAATGGAAAGCCTGAGGGTACAACTGCCAGACGACTGGGAATGCCAACGAATCTTGGTGTCGGCTACGGTCAAAGAGTGACCACCGGCCGAATGCAGTTGCGGACAGTTTTGCGCTGCACTAAACTGCGGGTATGGCTAGACCCACAGGAAAATCCAAAACTGCCCGGGTGACTGTAAACTTGGATGAGCACGCCTACGCCATACTGCTGGCGATCGCTCGCCGAGAGGACGTACCGGTCGCCCAAATCGCTCGCAAGGCGGTCTCTGATCTGATTCAGCGTGAGGGGCCAACCATCGATCAGGGGACACTTCCATTGGTGCGCCCGCAACCAAATAAGTAGCAAGGTGCGAGCCATTGACAAATCTTCCCTATTCTTTGAGTCCGCCAGCGCCGATGGGGACGATGAACACGAAAGACAATGCAACAATTGAGGCTTTGACGGCGGTAGACTGGGATTTTCCGGAGAGGATTGCCCACAGCGATATCGAGGGAATTCATCCCTATCCCGCCAAATTCATCACCGAGATTCCGCGCGCACTGCTGGCTGCCATACCCCTTCCCAACGGCACCGGAGTATTGGATCCCTTCTGTGGAAGTGGGACTACTCTAGTGGAATGCCAGCGTCTAGGTGTCCCTTCAGTCGGAATTGACCTAAACCCCATCGCATGCCTTATTAGCCGTGTTAAGACTGCACCATTTCCCTATGATCTTGAAACGATAGCTCAGCTGCTATTGGAAGAAGCAAAGGTGCGCCCTTACTCACCGATCCCGTCCATTCCAAATCTCGATCATTGGTTCGAGCAAGCTATCCAAGAGAAACTTGCAGGAATTGCTTCGGCTGTCAGCTTCGCAAGCCCACCTGTCCGGGATTGTTTGCAGCTAGCCCTTTCCAGCATCATTGTTCGAGTTTCTAACCAGGAAAGCGACACTCGCTACGCGGCAATCAAGAAAGACATTGATCCCAACTCTGTTCCAACGCTGTTCTTGAGGGCCGTCGGTCGCATTGCGGCAGCGTTAAGCGGGCGGTCATACCCGTTGATCAGCGCTGACATCATTGAATGCGACACGCTAAAAGTCTTGCCCGAGCAGCTCCCGCGTCCAGTGGGGCTCGTCATCACCTCACCCCCTTATCCTAATGCATATGAGTACTGGTTGTACCACAAGTACCGGATGTGGTGGCTTGGCTTTGATCCACTCAGTGTCAAAGAGCAAGAAATTGGCGCACGTGCACATTTCTTTAAAAAGAACCATCATACTTCAGAAGACTTTGTTCGGCAGATGCGACAGACCTTTAATCTGCTAAAAGAAGTTGTGGTATCGGGCGGCTTTGCTTGCTTTGTAGTAGGTAGGTCTCGCATACATGGTGAGATCATCGATAACGCGCGGATTATTGAAGAGGCAGGTAAGGATGCTGGCTTTCACAAATTCTTTGTGACGGAAAGAGTGATGTCGGCCAGTAGAAAGTCATTCAACCTTTCGCATGCAAACATTAAGATCGAAACAGTCTTGGTCATGAAAAAAGGGAACAAATAGTGCGTCTCACATGGCATAACTATAGGTACTACCCTTATGAACGGGTCTTGGCCGCACGCGAAATCCAAGCGCTTCTCGATCCGACCACGCAGACTGAAGTAAGCGATGGGATTGAAATTCAGGGTAATGTCGAAACACGGCAAGTAGCGCGCCTCACGTACTTCTCAGGCGCGGTGAACGGGCACGGACTAGTGCCGACTATACAATCACAGCTTGAAGAAGCTGGGCGTAGCGGAAAAAAGAAGCAGGCGACCCGGTACTCTGTGCATGGTATGCACGAATATAAGGGGAAGTTTAATCCACAGGTTGCCCGAGTCCTACTCAATATTTTTGGTGTCCAAGAGGGGCATCACGTTCTTGACCCTTTCTGTGGAAGCGGAACCACGCTGGTTGAGTGCTCTCACATTGGGGCAAATGGGTTTGGAACGGACATCAATCCTTTTGCAGTTATGGTGGCACGTGCGAAACTATTGGCGCTGCGGACACCGGTCGCGAAGCTTCAAGAAATCCATGATCGCCTATCGGTGGTACTTGTAGAGAAATCGACGGGATGGACTCTGCTTGAGGACACACGCCTAGCGTATCTGAGATCGTGGTTTGACGCAGATATGCTTGATGAAATTGAATTTATTCGAACCAGAATTCTAGAGTGCTCCGGGAAATTGGCTCCAGTTTTTCTGATTATTGCGAGCAATCTCCTTCGAGACTATTCGCAACAGGATCCTGGCGATTTGAGGATTCGTCGACGCAAGTCACCATTGCCGGAAACACCCTTCACCGTTGCGTTTCTCGACGCGGCAAGACCTCTCCTTGCGCGCATTGATGCCACGCAAGCAATTCTTGGAACTAATCTTCCTGAAAGTCAGGCAGTTCTTCGTGATGTATCAGAGCTGGCACTTGATGATCTGGTAGGTCCCTTTGACGCAGCCATAACCAGTCCGCCGTATGCTATGGCACTGCCATACATAGACACGCAAAGGCTCTCGCTCGTATGGTTGGGCTTGGTTGATCCAAGCAGCATTTTGCAGCTAGAGTCGGAACTGATCGGGAGCCGTGAGATGCGCGGCAATGCGCGCCGGTTGTTGCCAGATCAACTCGCAGAGAATGCAAGCAGCTTGCCTGCGGAAGAGGCCAAATTGTGCCTCGATTTGCACCATGCTCTTGGTGAAAAAGATGGCTTTCGTCGTCAAGCGGTCCCAATGCTGCTCTATCGGTATTTTGCAGCAATGAAAGAGAGCTTTCGTTCGGTTAAATCAGTATTGAAAGCCGGTGCGCCCTACGGCCTGATCGTCGGACACAACCACTCAACGATTGGAGGCCTGAGGCGCGATTTTGATACGCCGAGACATTTGGCAAATCTTGCTGTTTCTGAGGGTTGGCGGGTTGAGGAATTAATTCCACTCCAGACCTACCATCGATATGGCTATCATGTTGACAATGCGGTGGCAGCAGAAACCCTTATCATCTTGCGCAATGGTTGATCCATAAATATTTGACGCCGAGTTTTCAATTACTGTCTTGCCAAAGTGAATTATTAAAACTGGTCCTTGGGGTAGGCAATTTGGAATTAAACTGAACGCGGTGTCACCAAATCGGGGAAAGGCTAGGCGTAAGCCACGTTGCCCCTCGACCCACAAGTTGACCAGACGCTCCTGCAGTTGTCAGCATACCATCCAAGGTGTTGAAAAGAGGAACGCCTGCTTCGATGAATGTCGCTTTGAAGCTGGGATCCGTCGGTGTCGGCCACTCGAGTATCATTGGGTGGCCAGCCACCGGAACTGGCATGCCCATACCGACAGCGAAGTCACGTATTTCCCTTGAGGGGCCCGCTGGCACCAACAAGCGTACGTCACCATGACCAGACTCGCCGGGGGCATATCCGTACACCATCACATTGGTGTCACTCTGAACCGCGACCTGAATGCCGGTTCGCGAGACAAACCTCATCCGCAATTCAAACTCCGCACGTGGCCGCACGTGCTTTCCCTGCAATACACCAAATCGGATTGCGCCGATGGTTGCGACGGGGACGCTGACGTTTGCTGTCCCGCTTTGACCCGAGAAATGGCGAGCACTGTCCTTATTGAGGCGGACAACAAGCCCAGTGGCGCCGCCTGGCAGCGTTGAACCGGTGAGAGCTGCGGCACCCGAAGTCGGCGAAGTTGCTGCTGGAGCGAAGAGAATGTACGGGGGAAAGGGGCTCAATGGTGCCGAAGGCAGAGCCGCAGCAACAGCCACGACTGCAGCCACGGCGGCTGGCGCAGGCGCGGCCACAGGAGTCGGCGCGGAAACGCCTTGACCACCCACGGGACTCGGTTGGGGCGCTACGGTCTTCTTCGGAACAGCTGCGAACTTAACGAGAGGCTTCAAACCAGCGCGCGGTGTAGTACCACTTGTGCCAGCAGGCGACTGCCGCGGCGGACGAGGCGCTGGGACGACGCCAAGAAGGCCGCTGGCAACCAGTGGGGGAATGTCTGCGGTACTGTAGACCAATGCTGCGTCTGGTCTCGTTCCATCAAACCAGGCGTCGATAGCGGCCGAAATTTCCTGTAGCGGCTGTGTCGGGTCTCCATCGGAACTGTCTAGGATTATTCCTGCTTCAACGTTGAGGCCAGTAACACCCGGCAACGTAAGGTTGGCGGACCCCACATATGCAGTTTGGCTGCCGTCAAGACGCGTAAGATGGTAAACCTTTGGGTGAAACAGCCCGGTCGTATAGCTGAGAATGCCAATTTTCGCTTCTGCCCTTGGACATCCGATCAGATCCGCTAGGTTCGATACGTCCTGATCACTGGTTTCGCCACCATTTGACCCTAGCACGCAGCTGATCGGCAGACTCCGCGTGGCGAGGCTCTGAATAAGAGAGACCATCGGCGCTAGGCCGTCCACTCCAAAGTAGCCGGACTGCCAGCGTAAGTTGCGGATGGTTTCAGGCTTATGGCTGTCCATCCAAGCCCCGAGGGCGTGTGTCGCGTCTCTCGATCCAGTATCAATGTATCGCACGCCACAACCCCCAGCTTCACCAACAACACCCAAGCTACAGGTTGATTATCATTGGGGACAAGAGCGCTTTGGAGCCAAATGTCTCAGTTGAGGACACACCGCTGCTTCGTCGCGCCTTCGCTTACGAAATTTCAATTCAGTTCCAGAAGGTCACCGGAAGGCTCTCCAAAACCCACCTGAGCCAAAGGACTATATTGTTAAGCTATATCCGTGCCTTAGGTCTGGAAACCGAAGCGGTTACGGTTAACAGGTCCGGAGAATATCGGCCCTGAGAGACCGCTTCCGAACCTCCTGGCGCCGGAACCGGTTCACAGCCCATCCCGCATAACCCTTGAAAATAACGGGAAAATCCGGCCACAGGCGGATCGGGAGAACACTTTCGCGGGGGCAAATGGCGGAGAGAAAGGGATTCGAACCCTTGAGACAGTTTCCCGCCTACACACTTTCCAGGCGTGCGCCTTCGACCACTCGGCCACCTCTCCGTCGGGGCGTGTGTAGCCTGCATCGGGTCGGGCTGGCAAGGGGGACGGGCGGAAAACGGGCGGGGGCAAGCCGACCCGCCGGGGTTGGCAACGGGGGCGGATCACTCGACCAGCAGCAGGCTGACGCGACGGT
>Ga0210044_10004065_pt1 | contig 20637 bp, 17 predicted proteins | sample CryGey13umfilter_2_FD_183959 | JGI IMG/M metagenome (GOLD analysis project Ga0210044, IMG submission 183959) | Groundwater microbial communities from aquifer in Utah, USA - Crystal Geyser 4/9/14 3 um filter (SPAdes) (version 2) | ecosystem: Environmental > Aquatic > Deep subsurface >... | reverse complement strand
ATCGATTTGATCCAGGATTCTCTTCTTCACCACGAGCGTCGCCACGCCAACCCGTGCCATGGCCGCCTCGAGCACCCGAGCTGCTGCGCCTCCGGCCACACCGACCTCGCGCGGCTCTACGTCAACACGTCCCAGTCGCTACATCCGGTCCAGGTGATTTCTGGACACCTCTTGAGCGGCCGCAGGGCGAAGTGGACGACGTCGCCACCGGGCAAGGGGTAGCGCCAGCGAGCCACTCTGTCCTGGCTCATCCAGGCAGCCAGGAGACGCAGATCGACCGCTCCGTCGGGCGTCAGGGTCAGGCGCACCAGCAGGCTCTCGCGCGCCGCCGCCGATCGCAGCTTGCTCGTGGTCGCGTCGTGCACGTCGCCTGGCCGCGCCATACGCCCCATGTCGGAGACCAGGTTGCCCAGACCCCAGACGACGGGCACGCCGCGGATGCGCTCGACGGGCATGACCACGTGCGTGCCGTGGACGACGATGGCCGAGACGCCCGCGTCGATCAGGCGCTCGGCCCAGCTTCGCCAGGCCGGTTCGGGTCGATCGAGCAGCTCGCCGAGCACGTGGACCACCGCCACAACGGCCGCGCCATGGGATCGGGCCGCGCGCACGAGGGCAAAGGCCTCGTCATCGAGCACGCTGCGCGCCACTTCGCCTGGCTCGTGGGCGCCGGGCCCGCGGCTGTCGTAGAAGTTCATCACAGAGATCTCGCGCCCTGGAGGGCCCAGCGTGATCGGCCAGCGATGCTCCGGGTAGACGCCCGCGCCGGTGACCACGAGCCCCGCGCGCCGCGCCGCACGGACGGTCTCGAGCAGACCGTCGCGGTCCTGATCCAGGGCGTGGTTGTTGGCCAGGGTCACGCCCGCGACGCCCGCGCGCGCCAGACCTTCCGGGAGCCACGCGGGTCCGGAGAGATGCACCTTGGTGAGCCCGTGGGGGTTGCTTGCCTCTTCGTGGATCTCGTGGCGCTGCGTCCGCGCGACGGGCATCTCGAGGTTCACGAGCACGAAGGCACCCGGCTCACGCCACACCCGAGCGACGGGCTCGAGCATGCGGGCGAAGCCCTGCGCCGGATCGGGATCGAAGTGCGCGAAGTCGACCATCGCGTCCGAGAGCAACACGTCGCCGCCCACCCAAAGCACGGCGGCGGGTTCGGCGGGTTCGGCCGGCTCGGCCGGTTCCGCGGGTTCGCGTGCCGCCAGCGAGGGCGTCGGCGAAGAGGGAGTCGGCGACGCCGTGGGCGCGCGCCCGCACGCCGCGAGAGCCCCGAGGAAGAACGTGGCCGCCAGCCGAGATGCTGCCTTCACCGAGCCATCGTAGACCATGCGCGCTGGATGGCTCAGCGCGCGGCGAAGCGGCGCGGCGCTCGGAGCCAGGCTTGACCACCCACGACCCGAGTCACAGCGCGGGATCTCCCTGGCGACGCCCGGCGCTGCACTTCGTTGCCCGTTTCGACTCGCGCCCTCGTCTTCAATCTTCGAGTGGTGGTTCGCATGCGTCCCTCGAGAGCCCTCGCCGGATCCGATCTGGCAGCCTTCCGGCCACGCATCGCTCTGCTTCGAAACGCAGGAGCGGGCGCCGCGGCCTCACTGCTCACTCTCGTGGCGAGCTGCGGCGGAGGGTCGGGCTCGACCGGCGACGCGCGAGTCGACGACGCCTCGGCGGATGCGGGCCCTGGGGACGCTTCCGTGGACGCCGCGATCGACGCGCCCTCGACCGACCCCAGCGCGGACGGACCCGAGGGAGCGGATGGCGGAGAGATGACCTGGGGCTGCGGCACGCTGGCGCCACCGACGGCTGACGGCCTGTGTTGCAGCTCCTGCCCCCCCGGCACGAGCTGCCAGGCCAACGGCTGCTACGGAGGTTGGTGGTGCGACGTGGAGGCCTGCCGCTGCGTGTCGGCGCCGAGCATGGCCGAGTGCGCAGCCGCGTCGGGCGGGACCAGCGATGGATGGCCGACGACGACGGGCGCGCTCGCCTGCGATACGCCCGCGATGTACTCGACCGTCACCTCGAGTGGCAGCCGCGGCAGCTGGCGCTGGTCGGTGAAGACGGGAGCCGACGCGAACGCCGCCACGGTCGACACCACGCCGGTCGTGACCACGACAGCGGCCCTGGTCGCGCCTCCGCCGCCGGGGGCGCTCGGCTTCGGGACGCCTCGCGGCGCGGGCACGGAGCACACGGTGTACGAGCTACGCGACGTGCAGGTGAGCTTCGTCGGGCGAACCGCGGACAGCGACAATCACATGATCATCGACGATGGAGCGCACTCGATGATCGTGGAGGTGCCCTACCCCGGCTGCGTCGCCGCGAGCAGCGTGTTCGGCTGCAACATCACGCACGCCCGCGCGACCCTCGACGCGACCTTTGGGCCCGTCACCGGCAGCCGAACCGTCGATCGCGTCGCGACCTTCATCGGTGTGGACTTCTTCGACTTCGTCCACGGGCAGCCCGGCGCGGCGCCGAACGGCATCGACCCCATCCCGTGCTCGCGCTCTGTCTCGGTGTCGGCTGCGATCCGCTCGCAGGCTTAGCCGGACGCGAGATCTCGGCGGTGTGGCCGCGTCCAGGCGAGGCGGCTGTGAGCTCCGGCGCTTTGCGTCGAGACACGGGACGCGATAGCGCCTCCCCATGGATGAGCACGAGACGCGGGAGAAGGTGCGTGAGCTCTTCGACGAGTGGGCGCTGAGCGGACGCGCCGAGGGCATGGAGCGAGGCCACGGACCGGCAGCGACGCAGGCGTTCGCGCGCCTCGGCCTCGAAGCAGGTCAGCGCTACCTCGATGTCGGCTGCGGCAATGGCTACACCGTGCGCTGGGCGGCCGACCTCGACCCCGCCATCGAAGCGGTCGGGCTCGACGTCAGCGGCGAGATGATCGCCGTCGCCCGCGAGCGCTCTGAAGAGCGTGGCAACGCGCGCTTTATCCAGGCGCCCTTCCCCCTGCCCGAGCTGCGCAGCGGCGCCTTCGACGCCATCTTCTCCATGGAGGTCTTCTACTACCTGCCCGATCTGGCCGCCGGCCTGAGCGAAGTTCGGCGCCTGCTGATGCCGGGCGGACGCTTCGCCTGCGTCGTCGACTACTTCGCCGAGAACGCCGCCAGCCATCCCTGGCCCGAAGAGGTCGGCGTGCCCATGAACCTCTTGTCCGAGGGCGAGTGGCGACAGGCGATGGCGGACGCGGGCCTCGAGGTCCTCGAGCAGACACGCCTGCTCGCGCCGGCGGACGCCGAGGGCGAGGCATGGAAGCGCGAGGTCGGCAGCCTGCTCACCTTCGCGCGACGTCCGGCGTAACCAGGACGCGGGGCTTCGAGCGCGTGTCGGTCATCGTCGAGCGTGACGTCCTTGGCAGGAAGACGGCATGCTCCCCGCGTGGCGACCCTGCGACGACTCTGGCGTGAGCCCCTGCTGCATTTTCTGGTGCTGGGCGCGGCGCTCTTCGCCCTCGAGGCGCAGATGCGACCGCGTGCGCCGGACGACACGCGTGTGATCGTGATCTCGCCCGACTTCGTGCGCGCTCTGAGTCGACGCGCCGAGGCGCCCACGGAGGCCGACCCCGAGGGCCTAGTGCGCGCCTACGTGCGTGAAGAGGCGCTCTTCCGTGAGGCCAAGCGGCTGGGCCTCGACGACGGAGACGCCATCGTGCGCCGCCGCCTGATCCAGAAGCTGGAGTTCTTGCTGCGCGGCCTGGCGGATCTCCCCGAACCCACGGACGCCGAGCTCGACGCCTTCGTCCACGCCCACGCGGCCGAGTTCCAGGCGCCCGCGCAAGTCTGGTTCGACGAGGTCTACTTCGCGCATGCCTCGACGGGCGCGCAGGCCCCGGAGGACGCGGACGCCCGCGCGCGACGCGTGCTCGCGGAGCTCTCCTCGACGCCGAGCGCTCCCCACCCCGAGAGCCGAGGCGATCCGCGCCCGGGAGGCTACGGCGGCCAGGGCGTCACGCGTGCGCAGCTCACCTCGCGTCGGTCCGCGAGCTTCGCCACGGCCGTCTTCGAAGCACCCCTGGAGGTGTGGTCGGGGCCCGTCGACGCCGACCTCGGCAGCCACCTCGTGTTCGTGAGCCGACGCCTGGCGGCTAACCTGCCCGCCCTCGCGAGCATTCGCGCACGCGCCAAGGAGGCCTTCCTCGACGACGCCCGCGAGCGCGCCTTCGAGCAGGCCGCCGAGCGCGTGGTCGCGCGCTACCGCGTCGAACGACCTCACACGGAAGCGGGGCCATGAGCGAGTACGCGAGACGCCGGGCGGCGCTCGGAGCGCTGATGGTCCTCGCCCTCGGGCTGCTGGCACCCGAGCCTGCGCAGGCCCATCCCGTGCGCCTCGGGCTCTTGTCCATCGACGAGGGCGACGCCGGCGTGGTGGATCTGCGGCTGCACCTCTCGGGCACGGAGCGCGAGCCCACGGGCGGACTTCCCGTGCTGCCGACGAGCTGCCGCGCGACCACGACCCCGGAGCACATCGCGCTGCGCGTGGGCAGCGAGCTGCGCCAGCGCTTCCACTGCCCGGGCGGTCTCGCGGGCGCACGCCTGGGCGTCGACGAGCTGCCCCGCGGAGGCGTGCAGGTGCTCCTGCGCTACAGCCTGCACGGTGAGCTCGCGTTCGAGGCCTTGCTGGACGACACCGCGCCGACGCGTGTGTTGCCGACGCAGCCGACGACGGTGGGCGTCTTCGGACGCTACCTGCGCCTGGGTGTGGAGCACATCCTCACGGGCTTCGACCACCTGCTCTTCGTGCTCGGGCTCTTGCTCCTGGTCGACGGACGTCGACGCCTGCTGCTCACCATCACCAGCTTCACCGTGGGCCACAGCGTGACCTTGGCGTTGGCGACGCTCGGGCTCCTGTCCGTGCCTGCACGCGCGACGGAGGCCGCGATCGCGCTCAGCATCCTGTTGCTCGCCGTGGAGCTGACGCATCCGCGCGCAGGCGCATCCGCTCCGGCACCCGCACGGCCGCTCACGCTCACGCGTCGCTGGCCCTGGCTGGTCGCGGCCCTCTTCGGCCTGCTGCACGGCCTGGGCTTCGCCGGCGCGCTGCGCGAGATCGGGCTGCCCTCGAGCGCCGTGCCCGCGGCGCTCTTCGCCTTCAACCTCGGTGTCGAGCTCGGACAGCTCGCCTTCGTCGCTACCATCCTCGGCCTGGGCGCCGCGCTCTCGCGTCTGCCCCAGCTCGCACGCTTCCGGCTCACGCTCACGCGCTGGGCGCTGCCCTACGTCCTGGGTGTCGCCGCGTCCTACCTGCTGTGCGCGCGCGTCGCTTCCTTCTTCAGCGCTTGACGGTGCTCATCACGCGGCGGTTCTGCCAGGCCACGACTCGCCCGAAGGCGCGTGAGATCCCCGGAGTGAACCGCTCGATCCAGCGCATGGCGTGGGCCTCGGCAGCGACGGGCACGACGTCTCGGTTCTTCTCGATCGCGACCTCGATGGCCTGAGCTACGCGGTCGGGACCGAAGTTGCGCAGGCGATAGAGCTTGTCGAGCGGACCCTGAATCAGCTCGGCGTCCACGCCCTCGGGCAGCTCGGTGCGCTTCACGATGCCCGTGTCGATCATGCCGGGGCAGATGGCCGAGACACCGACCCCATGACCCGCGAGCTCGGCGCGCAGAGAGAGGCTGAGTCCGAGGATGGCGAACTTGCTCGTGCTGTAGCCGATGGCGCCAGGGAGGCCGAAGTAGCCCAGCATGCTGGAGAGGTTCACCACCTGACCGCGGCCTGCGCGCACCATCTCCGGGACGAAGAAGTGGCAGCCGTGGATCACGCCTCCGAGGTTGATGCGCAGCACGCGATCCCAGGCGTCGAGGCTGGTCTCGAGCATTCCGCCCGCCTGACCGACGCCCGCGTTGTTCACCAACACATCCAAGGCGCCGCCCTCGTGCACCTGACGCGCAAACTCGGCCATCGCCTGGCGCGAAGAGACGTCCACCACACAGCTGCGCTCACAGCGATCCGGGCCGAGCTCCTCGGCCAGACGCGCGAGGCCCAACTCGTCCACGTCGCAGATCACGAGCCTCATGCCGCGGCGTGCCAAGAGCCGCGCCGTCTCGCGACCGATGCCGCTGGCGGCGCCCGTGACCAGCGCGCGGCCGCCGGGGACGATCTTCACGAGTCGGGCTCCAGATCCACGGAGGCGCTGTTCACGCAGTAGCGCAGGGCCGTCGGCTCGGGGCCGTCGTCGAAGACGTGACCCAGGTGACCGCCGCAGCGCGCGCACAGGATCTCGACCCGACGCATGCCCAGGCTGATGTCCTCACGGGTCGTGACGTTGTCCGCCACCGCCGCGAAGAAGCTCGGCCAACCGCAGCCCGCGTCGAACTTCGTGTCCGACGAGAAGAGCGGTTCGCCGCAGCCGCCGCAGCGATACGTGCCCTTCGCCGTCTCGTCCCAGTAGGCGCCCGTGAAGGGTCGCTCCGTGCCGCCCTGCCGCAACACACGGAAGCGCGCCTCGCCCAGGCGCTCGCGCCACTCGGCTTCGTTCGCCGGCAGCGCCTCGTCGTCCTTCTTCATCCGCGCCTCCATGTCGACTCGCGTCGCGCGTGGGACCCGCCGCTCGATGGAGAGGCCCAACCCTTGCCGCACGACCTCGCAGAGGGTACTCCGAAAGGATGCGAAACGGTCTCCTCCTCCTCGCCTTCGGGCTCTTCGGTCTCGCCTCCTCGGGTTGTGGCAGCAGCGCCACCGGCACGCCGCCGGGCAGCTGCGCGCGCCCGGGCGATTGTGCGAGCAGCGAGGTCTGCATCGACTCCGTGTGCACGCCTCGGAGCGCGGCCGACGCCGGCGCCGACGGTGCGATCGACGGTGCCATCGACGGGCGCGTGCCGGACGCGGGCCCGCCGCGGCAGCTCGTCTCGGTAGCGCTCGACCCGACGAGCGCGAATCTGGTCTCCAGCGACGGCTCCATGCCGACGCAGGTCTTCACGGTGGTGGGCAGCTACAGCGATGGCTCCACCGGGCCCGTGCTCGGCCCGCGCTTCTCCCTCGACAGCGTGCGCACGGGCGACGTCGACCCCGCCTCGGGTGTGTTCACGGCCAACGGCGCGATCGGAGGCGCGTCGACGCTGACGGTGGTGGTACCCGCCCCCGCCGGAGACGTCTCGGCCACGGCCAGCATCACGGTGACCATGCTGCGCACCTGGCTCGGAGCGGGCGTGCCCACGGCGCCGGAGACGCGCTTCGCCACGCCCATCACCGACGCCGGACGCGAGGCGCAGGTCGTCTACCCCCTCGACCACGTGGTGATGCCGCAGAACGTGTATCCCGCGGACGTGCAGTGGCTTCAGGGCGCGGTGGGCGATCTCTACCGCATCCGCTTGAGCAAGCCGCACGCGCTGCTCGAAGCCTACGTCTCCCACTCGGGCGCCGGCTTCGGCAACCACTGGCTCGTCGACGAGCCGGCTTGGCGCACCATCGCCCAGACGGATCCCGACGACGACGCGACGCTCGAGGTCACGCGCTACGAGGCCGCGACGGGTGAGGCCATCAGCTCGCCGAGCCTCAGCCTGCACTTCGCCCGCGCCGCGCTCACGGGCAGCGTCTACTACTGGGACATCGCCGCCGGGCGCATCGTGCGCATCGACGACGGAACCGCGGTCGCCGACGACTTCATGCCCACGCCGCCTCTGGACACCGGTGGCGGTCACTGCGTCGGCTGTCACAGCGTGTCGCACAGCGGCCGTTGGATGGCGGGGCGCCTCGGGGGCGGCAACAACATCGGCGCGGTCTTCGATCTGACGGCGGACCTCACGGGCGACCCGCCTCCCGTGCGTTGGCCCATCAGCCCGAGCGCGCCCACGACGGCCATGTGGTGGTTCTCCTCCTGGAGCCCCGACGACTCGCGCCTGGTGGTGACCACCACCGAAGGCGCCGGCGGGACCATGGCCTTCATGGATCCGGCCACGGGCTCCGTGCTGCCGATCACGGGCGCGCTGCCCACCCAGATGACCCAACCCGCGTGGGCGCCGGACGGAACGGAGATCGCCTACGTCTCGCAGATGCCGACCTGGGGTGGTGACTTCACGACGGGCAACATCTCGCTCCTGCCCGTGCCGGCCGTGGACACGGTGGGCACGCCGACCGTCATCCACACCGGCAGCGACCTCGCCGGAGAGACACCGGGCGGCAGCGCGGACAGCTACCCCACCTGGTCGCCCGACTCGACGCTGCTCGCCTTCTCGCACGGCACGCGATCGCGCAGCGAGACGGGCCAGGACGCGCTCTACCTGATGAACCGCGACGGCGGGAACGTGGTGCGCCTCGACAACGCCAGCGGCGGCGCCGGGACCCTCGACACCTTCCAGCCGCGCTTCTCGCCCTTCGACCAGGGCGGGTTCTTCTGGCTCTCCTTCTTGACCCGGCGCGACTACGGCAACAGCGAGGTGGGCACGCGCGGAGCGTCCCGTCAGCAGATCTGGGTGGCCGCCATCCGCCAAGGGGCGGCCCCGGGCGAGGACGCCTCGATGGTGGGCTATTGGTTGCCGGGACAGCGCACGAGCTCCGAGAACATCGCCGCCTTCTGGGCGCCGCGTCCTTGCCGCGTGGACGGCGAGGACTGCTCCGTCGGCAGCGAATGCTGCGGTGGCGATTGTCGGCCGGGCGCGGGTGGCGCGCTGGTCTGCTCACCGCCTCCGCCGGATCGCTGTCGCATGGACGGTGAGACCTGCTCGACGGACGCGGACTGCTGCGACGGCTTCTCCTGCTTCGGTCGCGTCTGCATACGGCCGCCGGGATGAGCATGGGGCGGGTGCTCGCGGGGCTGTGGCTGCTGAGCACGCTCGGCGGCTGCGGCGCCGACTCCCGTAGCGCGGGTGGGCACGGCGCCACGGAGACGACGGGGACGGCGAACGCCCAGCCTGCAGCCGAGACCGCGCACGATCCCATCGTCGCGCCGACGCCCGAGGTCGAGCCCGAGGTCGCGCCCACACCTGCGCCCTTCGTGCCGCCGACGCCGCGCGACCCCTCCCAGTCCACCTCCATCGGCGCGCCCAACAACGGGTCTCTGCGGGGGGCCTTCGCGCTGCCCGACCACGGGCTCGGGTTCCGTCACAACCCGCGGCGACCCGAGAATGCCGTCTTCGCGACGGCCGAGACCCTGAACGCCCTGACCCGCGCGGCGGCCCTCGTCGCCCACGATCTTCCAGGCGGCGAGGTCACCATCAACGACCTCGGCTACGAGCACGGCGGACCCATCGAGCATCACGGATCGCATCAAGCGGGCCGGGACGTGGACGTGCTCTTCTACCTGCTGGACACCGCGGGGCAGCCGATGCCCGGCGTGGGCGCGCCCCTGGATCCCGAGGGTCGGGGCACGGACTTCGCAGACCTCTCGGATCCGGCCGACGACGTGCAGATCGAGCTCGATCGGCCGCGGACCTGGCACTACGTCGCGGCGCTGCTCGAAGATCCGGACGCCCACCTGCAGCGCATCTTCCTGGCGGAGCACCTGCGCACCATGCTGCTCGAGCAGGGTCGCCGCGAAGGGGCACGCCCCGAGACCTTGGCGCGCTTCGCCGCCGAGACCTGCCAGCCCTCCTACCCGCACGACGACCACTTCCACTTCCGCTTCTTCTGCAGCGCCGAAGACATCCCCCGAGGCTGCCGAGACTCACGACCACTCTACGATTGGCGTCGCGACGAGCTCGATGAGGCCGACGTGCGACCGAGGCTCTCGTCGGGTCCAGGGAGACGGGCCGAGGTCACGACGGCGAGCCAGGCCGAACAGCGCGCGGGCCCGCTGGCGCCCGAGGTGCACGCCTTTCTCGAGCGGCGCCGCGCCTGGATGACGCAGCCCCACCCGGGCCGGGAACACTGTCGCTAGAGAGCTTGCCTCGCGACCATGCGGGAGCGTCCCTACTGCCCCCCCTCGTCCGCGACCGCTAGGGCGCGAAGCTGACCCGGAGGCCCAGCGCGAGCTGGGTTCCGTAGGCGAGGACGACGCCGTTGTCGCTCATGTTCTGCGAGACCGAGGTCACGTCGAGACCGGCCTCACCATAGAGCACGAAGGCCTGCACCAGACGGATCTGCAGCGATGCTGCGAGGCGACCTCCGCGGCCCGGCGCTCGACCGAAGCGACGCAGATAGGCACCACGAATGCCGAGCGACACGTGGGCGCGGAAGGACGTGTCGAGGTGCACGCCCAGGCTGTAGTCGAAGTCGCCGGCGTCTCCACTCACGGGCCGCGCCAGGCTGGCCTCGACGCTGAGCCCGGCGAGCCCGAAGGCGAAGGTGCCGCGTAGCTGACGCGAACGCAGGGCCTTGGGCTGGCAATCCTCCGTGCAGTCCGGGAGCACGGGCGCGATCGAGAGGAAGTGCAGGCTGGAGCGCACGTAGGCCACGTCGAGGGCCGCGTGCCAGGGAGAGTCCTCCTGCGCGTGCGCGGACTGCGGCGCCATCAGCCCGACGGCCAACATCAGAGCGGCGCAGGAGCTGAGGACGCGGGCGGTCATCCCAAGCCCAAACGGCTGCCGCCGCGGAAAGTTGGGGGCGCGATTCCGTCCTCAGCATGGCTGGCGCCGGCGCCTTAGGGCGCGGGCGTCGGCGCGGGAGCGGACGGACGAGGCGCGGGACGCGGCTGGGGCGAACCCACTTGAATGCGTAGCTTGAAACCTCCGCCTTCCATCTCGGCGGGATGGCGCTGGGCGGGCGAGGTCGGCGCCGCGGGCCTGGCGGCAGCGGGAGTACCGGGCGTCGGCGTCGCGGCAGCGGGAGTACCGGGCGTCGGCGTCGCGGCGGGCTCGAGGGAGACCGGCTCGGCGGCGGGTTCGGACGACTCCGAGGGACCGCAGGCCAGAAGCGAGGTGAGAACCGCCAAGGACAACAGACGACGCATGAAACGAGAACTAGCCCAGCGCTCCGGACGTGACAAGCTAGGCCCCATGAACGAAGAGCCTCCTGCCCTGCTCTCGACCACCTCCGAGGTCGAGCTGCTCGTCGAACACCTGCTGGACGAGCCGCGCTACGCGCTCGACACGGAGTTTCTGCGCGAGCGCACCTACTACGCCAAGCTCGCGCTGGTGCAGATCGCCTGGCCCGGAGGCGTCGCGTTGATCGATCCGCTGGCGACGGCAGCCGAGGCGCTCAAGCCCCTGCTGGAAGGCAAGGGGCTGGCCGTGATCCACGCCGCCAGCCAGGATCTCGAGATCCTCGCGCAGGACTGCGGCGCCGTGCCGAGCCGCGTCTTCGACACCCAGATCGCCGCCGCCTTCGTTGGCCTGGGCCGCCCTTCCCTGGCCAAGCTCACGCAGGAGTTGCTGGACGTGAGCCTGTCCAAGGCGGAGCAGCTTGCGGACTGGACACGGCGTCCACTCTCGCCCGCCGCCCTGCGCTACGCCGCCGCCGACGTGACCCACCTCTTGCCGCTGCACGACGCGCTCAGCGCTCGCCTCGAGACCTTGGAGCGTGACGCCTTCTGTGGCGCCGAGTGCGAGGAGCAACGCACTGCGAGCCTGGCCGAGCGCCCCGACGAGCAGGCCTGGTGGCGCATCAAGGGCAGCCGCTCCATGAGCCGCCGCAGTCAGGGAGTGGCGCAGGAGGTCGCGGCCTGGCGCGTGTCCCGCGCGCGCCAGCAGGACAAGCCGCTCAAGTGGGTGCTCTCGGACATGGCGCTGCTGGGCGTGATCCAACGCGCTCCCAAGAACCTGGGGGCGCTGCGCAAGATCCGCGGCTTCGAGGGGCGGGCGCTGCACGACGACGCCGCCCAGTCTCTGCTCGAGGCCGTGAGGCGCGGCGAGGAGCTGTCGGACGACGCGGTCTGCCGACCGCCGGAGCGAGACGGACACAAGCCGAGCGAGACGCACGTGGCGCTGGCCATGGCGTGGCTGACGGAGCGCGCAAGGCAGATCAGCATCGAGCCCTCCGTGCTGGCGACGCGCTCGGATGTCGAGGAATTCGTGGCGTCGCGCGCGGGACGCCTCGCCCATGGCCACCGCCACCGCGTCATCGGCGTGGAGCTCGACAAGCTCCTCGACGGCCGCCTGGCGTTGACCTGCGATCCGGACGGCGGCCTGAAGCAGGTCGAGCTCTCCGCGAGCTGAGCCGCCGAACCCGATTCGGACGAAACGGGTCGGCCGATTTCGAGCCCAGCACCGAATTTGGCGCTAGGGTAGCGTCATGAGCTTGAGTCGAGGGGGTCCCGTCGCCATGGTCGCCGCCGCTTCGGTGGTGGTGTGCGCCGGCCTCAAACTGGCGGCGCCTCTGCTCGTGCCCTTCCTGCTGGCTGGCTTCATCGCGACGGCGACGATGCCCCTGGTGTTCTGGCTGCAGCGGCGTGGCCTGCACCGCGTGCTCGCGGTGATCGTGGGCATCGTCGTGGATCTGCTCGTGCTGGCGGGCATGGCCGTGCTGACCGGCGGCTCGATCGCGGCCTTCAGCGCGCGCCTGCCCGTGTACGACGAGCGTCTCACGGCGCTGCTCGCGGAGCTGGGCCTGTGGCTGACGGCCCACGGCGTGCGCATCTCCTCCAGCACCTTCGACACCATCGCCGATCCGTCGTGGGTCATGGGCCTGGCGGGCAGCCTCTTGCAGAGCCTGGCCGGCCTCGTCTCACGCATCGTCCTGGTGCTCTTGATCGTCGCCTTCATGCTCTTCGAGGCGACCGGCCTGGAAGAGAAGCTGAAGAACGTGCTCAAGAGCCCTCGGCACGTGCGGCGACTGAAGATCGCGGCCCACGAGGTCAACCGCTACGTGCTGGTCAAGACGGCGACGAGCCTGCTGACCGGCGTCCTCGCTACGATCTGGTGCATGTACTGGGGCGTGGACTTCCCCTTCCTCTGGGGGCTGCTCGCCTTCGTGCTCAACTACATCCCCACCGTAGGCAGCTTCGTTGCGGCGGTCCCACCGGTGCTGCTCGCCCTGGTGCTTCGTGGCCCCGGCGTCGCCATCGGCCTGGCCATCGGCTACACGGTCTTCAACCTACTCATCGCGTCCCTGCTGGACCCGCGGCTCATGGGCAAGGCGTTGGGCCTGTCGCCCTTGGTGGTCTTCCTGTCGATGGTCTTCTGGGGCTTCATCTTCGGGCCCATGGGCGCGCTGCTCTCGGCGCCGCTGACGATGATGGTGAAGAACTTCATGGGTCAGACCGTGGACCTCGCCTGGATCGCGGGCCTGCTGGGTCCGCTCGAGAGCAGCACGGCCAAGGGCCGCAGGCGGCAATCGAACGTGGAGGCGCGAACGAAGGCCGAGAACGCACCCGACGGCGGCGCCACGCGCGAAGCCGGCGGCCAGGCCTAGCAGCCGGACCCCGCTATTCGGCGACGGGGACGTCGACGAGCACCTGCTGCCCGGAGAGATGCGCTGCGCAGTGGCCTTCGTGACAGAGACAGCCACCGCCGCAGTCGACCGTGCCGGAGCGGCAATCGAGGGTGCACATCGCGTCCCCACAGCTCGGCGCGTTGGCCTGGGCCACGCACGCCGTGGCATGGCAACAGGTCGCCGGCACACAGTCGGCGTCGGTCGTGCACGTGTCGGACCCCACGTTGAGGTCCTCGCCGCCCCCCGAAGTGGGCGCGGGGCTGACGCTGTCACTGGTCTCCTGCGACTGGTCGAGGGTGATGGTGCGATCCTCCGCGGCTGGAGAGCCACCGCAGGCAGCGAGCATCAGCGCGAGGAGAAGACCGAAGGGGAGATGGTTACGCATGCTTCCTCCGACGCCGAGAGCCCCAGAAAGTTTCAATCCGGGCCGCGGGTCGAGACGAGCGTACACGAAAGGACGGAGCCCCGGTGTGTTCCCCAAGACGTCCAGACCCATGGATTGCTCCCCACAGAGTCGCCTATCCGAACTTCAATCTGCAATGAAGCGCCGGTTGCGCCGGCCCAAACGCCAGGATTTGGTGGCGGGCGGGGCGTCATGCGTGCACGCCTCGCGCTCAGCCTCCGTCGGCGTGAGGGCAGAGGTCGTGGCACGCGGGGATCATGGTGACGTCGAGCGGCGTACCGTCGTACATGCTGCGGGCCACATCGAGGCAGTGGTTCAACTGCCGGAGCAGCGGGTGGCACCCGGGCGACGCCATGAAGGTGGCGCAGCTGTCTTCCGCGGATGCTCGGGTCTCGTGGCTGACCAGAGGTACCATCCGCTGTGACCGTTCAGCGAAGTCCAGGAGACAGCCGGCGCCGGGTGCCGCGCTTCCCCGCCTGCTCCGCCGTTGGCCTCAGCCGCCGTCCCGGTGGCATATGTCATGGCACGCCGGGATCATGGAGGCGTCCAGGTTCTCGCCCGCGTACAAGCTGCGAGCCACATCGAGGCAGTGGTTCAACTCGCCGATCGTCGGATTGCATGTCGGGTCGGGTTCGAAATCCCTCACACAGCTGACCTCATAGTACGATCGCGGGCCTCCTCCGACGAGCGGCCCCATGCGGACGCAATACTGCTGCCAGGCGGCGAGATCGGCCTGCGCGTCGGGGTCACCCGGCACATAGTCGCCTCCGTCGATAGGATTGGCGTCGCGCATGGAGGCATCGGGCGCGAACGAGGCGGCGTCGAGGCCCGCATGGCTCTGACCACAGCCGACAGTGGACGCGAACACCATGGCCACGAGCAGCGCGCGAGAAGTCGCCGGTCTCACGGTGCGCCATCCGCGAAGCCGGTGCTCAGCTCGAGGTGGATCGTGTCGTTCGATCCAGTCGTCGTCTTCAGCGTGACGAAGTCTTCGCGGCCGTCACCATCCAGGTCCAACACGCCACCCACGATCGGCACGCTGCCGACTGGGCTCTCGCTGACCCAAGTCACGTGGCCCTCGAGGTCGACTGCCACTAGGTGGGTATTCAGGAGCCCGGAAGCCACCGCGGAATCCAAATCGAAGAAGAGGACCTCCTCCGCGCCGTCGCCATCCGCGTCACCGTGACCCGCATAGGTCACGGCGTGACTCTCGTGGCTGGCGCCGGGAACGTGAAAGCGGACGCTGTCGGTCGTAGGCTCGGTCGCGCCGAGTTGCGAGTATACGTTCAACGTGACTTCGCCCCTGGTATCTGCGCTCAGGCTGACCCGATTCAGATCGCCGTCATTCGTGATGTCCTGCGCGTAGCTCGGGTCGCCAGGCAGGCCGAAGCCTCGTCGAGTCCAGCGCGCGATGGGCTCATCCATTTGTACCGAGAACAGCAATTCGGCGTACATGGGACCGCTGGTGAAGACGATGTCTGGCAAAGCATCCCCATCGATGTCGGACACCAAGCCCAAGTGCCGCGGAACATCGAAGCTCACTGGAATCACTGACGGAGTGGGTGGTGTCCAGGTTCGAATGACACGGCCATCGATTCCTGAGACCAGCTCCAAGAGTCCAGCCTGCTGATACATGGGAATGCCGTGGTTGTAGGACATGACGCATACAGGATCGAAGAGCAGCACGTCCAGCCGACCGTCATCATCGTAATCCGGCACGAACATGGCCAGCGCGCCGAGGGCATGACAGCCTCCGAGACCGTCGAGCGTCCACAGGTCATCGCCTGTCGCCAGCGAACGGACGTGTATTACGTTTGGGCGAATATCCGGATCATCCGGACTTCCCTCTCGACCGATGGCGCCTGCCGTCGGCCCCATCGACTCCACGTAGAGCAGCTCCGCGATACCGTCTCCGTCCACATCCCGAAGGTCCTCAGCGCCGCCAACTGGGTGCTCCTCCGTGCCCTCGAGGAGATAGAGCAACTCGCCGGTCTTCAAGTCGATGATTTGGACCCTGCCAGGCCATGAACTTCCGTCGGTGAATATCGTCGCGTACGCCCCAATCAACAAGTCCGGGATGTGATCGCCATTTACATCGCCAGATACTTTCAATAAATCGCCTAACACGCTGACCGAGGTGCGCGGAAAGACGTAGTCCACGCTTGTTCCACATCCAGCTCCATGGCGAGGCAGGATGCGAGCCGAAGATCCGTCGCAGACCCGACAGGTATCACCCGGCACAGATTCTCCAGCTACAAGGCCGTGCCCATCGGACGTCATGCACGCGACGACGCCGTGATGCGACCCCGCGCACGCGCTAAGAAGTACGAGACACGCAGACGCCAGAAAACCAAAGAGAGAATCGACAGCTCGATGCAAACTACTCATACGTATTATCCAGTGTACAGATCGCTAAACAAGATGAAGTCAATGCTCTGCCGATCGCACCCGAGGGCTCCCCACAGAGTCGCCTATCCGAACTTCAATCTGCAATGAAGCGCCGGTTGCGCCGGCCCAAACGCCAGGATTTGGTGGCGGGCGGGGCGTCATGCGTGCACGCCTCGCGCTCAGCCTCCGTCGGCGTGAGGGCAGAGGTCGTGGCACGCGGGGATCATGGTGACGTCGAGCGGCGTACCGTCGTACATGCTGCGGGCCACATCGAGGCAGTGGTTCAACTGCCGGAGCAGCGGGTGGCACCCGGGCGACGCCATGAAGGTGGCGCAGCTGTCTTCCGCGGACGCTCGGGTCTCGTGGCTGACCAGAGGTAACATCCGCTCACAGTAGCCCACCCACTGTTCGCGATACGCCGGTGTTCCTGGATCGCCGGGAATGTAGTCGCTGGCATCTGGCGGGCCGGCGTCGACTGGCGAATGCCCGGCGTCCGCCCATGCGGCATCGGTGGGAGCCGGCCCGACCTCATGGCTGCGGGTGCAACCCGCAGGCACACACACGAGCGCGAGCCAGATCCATGCGGAGTTGGGCTTGGTCATGGCGACGTCGCGGGAAGACCGGAGCTGAGCTCGAGGTGAAGCGAATCGCCCGCGCGAAGTCGTGTGGACACCGTCACGAAGTCGTCGCGGCCGTCCGCATCGAGATCCAGGATTGCGTTTGTGATGGGCGGTGACCAAGCATTGCTCGGTGGCTGCCAAAGCACGTCGCCATCCAAGGAAACGGCCACGAGTCGCGTAGGTCGACCGTCACGGTCGAGGCCGTAGTCGGTGTCCAATAGCATGATCTCTTGTTGACCATCGCCATTGACGTCCGATTGACCCAATACAGCCACCTCGTGCCGGGTGTCGCTGCCGCCAGGCATTCGAACGACGATTACCTCGGAGGTATGCTCAGTCTCCGTGATATGGCCAAAGATAGTCAACTCTATCGTCCCATCGGCTTGCGCACTCGCGTCGACCATGTTGACGTCTCCATCTCCAGTGATGTCGGATCCCAACATCGTCTGTGACGAAAGTACGATCCCAGGTAGTCGAGCGATCTGTGCGATTGGCGTGTCTCGCTGGACCGAGAAAAAGTCACCGTCTACAGCGATTTCGGGCTTGGCATCACCATCCTGGTCCGGCATCAGATGCAGGCCGGGCGCAATGAGAGAGGTCCTACCTCCCCACACCGTGAGCCATGTTCCGACCGGCCCCACCGGTGGAGGTCGCGCCCACATTCGAATCAGCGTGCCATCCGCTCCCGAGCGAAGGGTCAGGTTCGCCGTGTCGTCGCTGCTCAGACCTTCACCAGTCACACGAGGTGGTACTTGCCCGGCGATGCATCCTGGATCGACCATGGCCACATCTGAGATGCCGTCGCCATCGTAGTCGGGCACGAAGAGCACACCCGTCGCTCCCAGGGCGTGGCAGCCGCCCGGACCGGTGACCGTCCAAAGGTCTTCTTCCTGAGCGAGCGAGCGGACGTGGACCACATTGGGGCGGTCGTCCGGGTCGGGCGGACCGCCATCACGATCCAGCTCGCCAGCGAGAAGGGAAGCGGACTCGACATAGACGAAGTCCGCCAGGCCATCCGCGTTCAAGTCGGCACCCACATCCTGCGCGCCTCCGAGGGGGTGCTCCGCCGTGCCTTCTGCCTGGTAGACAATATCCCCGCTCAGCACATTCACGATCAATATCGCACCATCGGAACTCGAGGCATCGTTCCATCGCGCGGCGTACCTGCTCACGAACAGTTCTGGCATGCCGTCTCCGTCCATGTCCGGCGACACCTTCAATATGTCTCCATTGACCGCAACCGTGTCGTACGTGTGGTCCACCGTCACACCGCAGCCATCCTCCCAACGCGGAAGGATCCGGCCGGCTCTTGCGTCGCAGACCTGGCATACGGCGCCGGGCACGGCTTCGCCCGCGGCCAGACCATGACCATCGGCCGTGGTGCACAGGATAGCTCCGCTGTGCGAGCTGGAGCAGCCTGCGACTAGCGCCGTGGAAGCCAAGAAAGCAAGCAACAGAAGGGCGAATCTATTCATCGCGTGAGTTTTCTCCACACCAGCGGGTTGGTCATTCGGCGTTCGGATTCTTGTCGTCTTATCACAGCACAGCATCGCAATCGTACTCGCAAGCACCGGTGAACAGATTGCATCGCTGGTTGATTGCACTTTGCTCTGGAGGGCACGAGAACGTGCATCGGCTTAAGTCAGGAATGTTCTGGCAAACACCGTCAGGTCTGCATGTTGGTACTAGGCATTCACCCGGTGGCATAGAGCACTTGCTATTGTTGGGAAACAACACGCATGACCCATCTGGTTGACACGACGCGGGCGTCCGGTCCCGGCAATCGCCTGGAGCAGGAGTCGGGCACCAGGACCATACAGACGTCTCGTTGCATCCGATCACGTTGTTTGAATCGCGCGCGCCAGTACTTGAAGTGCATCTGTCTTGGATACATCCGTGGCCAGTGGTGCAGGCCGCGAAGTCCAAGCCCACGCCACAATCGCCATTCCCCTGACACGTCGCGGTGTGACAGCTTGGATATACATAGCTGTGTCCAGGTCCGTAGCTGTAGTGGATCCCGTCGAGACTGGCCTCTCTGACGCCGTTGGCGTCGCTCCAGTACTGGCAAGTGTCCGGCACGGACGGCAGCCAAAAGAGGCTAGGAGGTCCGTACGGCGAAATGCAGCCCCCGGAAGCGTTGCACGCGAAGTTTGAAATTCCACACGGAACCTCAATGCCGGTCTGGGCTTCGTGAGCAGGTGTAGGACGTGGGTCGCACCTGTGTCCTGCTGGAAGTGCGGAAAATGAGCATGCGCCCGTCGCCGGGTCGCATACGTCGTCCGTGCACGCTAGATTGTCGTCGCATCCTGGCTCGGAGAAGGTGTGGTGCCCGGCTATCGACCTGCTCGGGCAGGTCACGTGTACGGTTGTGCCAAGTGGGTCGACGAACACAGTACCGGCATGTGTCTCGCCCAGCGACTCGGCATAGCTCCAGGCCATCTGGGCGTCGCTGAGCTGCTGACTCGTCTGGATGCCGATGTGCGCCCAGTTGCAGGTTGGCGACTCCTCGATGCAACTCTCGGTCGTGCATGCATTTCCGGGGTGGTGAACAACATGATACGGGTCACTCGCGTCGTCTGGCTCGCCAGGATCGTGCTGTTCACACGGCAGCATTGCCGGTGGTGTGCTGACACAGCCACTAGGATCCCCACCGCTAGGCACACAGTATTCTGGACCGTTGCAGTTGCAGCCATCCCAGGTGTTCGTGCAATAGTTGTGGTCGCGCACGCGATAGCAGTGGTTTGCACCATCGATGGCCACCACGCTGGTGCCAGCTGGGGCCACTGGGGCTGTCCAGCTGCACACCGGCGTCACGCAACTATGGCTATCGGCGCAGCTCGGCGCGATGTCATGCTGGCAAGTGCCCGAAGGCGGCGCGTAGTAGCCGCCATATCCGTACGAGACCCAATGCCAGCCCGCAGTGTGGCAGCTGTCGATGTTGCAGGTCAGTCCGTCGTCGCACAGGACAGAACCGTTTTCGTCGATGCTTCCGTCGCAGTCGTCGTCGACCCCGTTGCACACCTCGGGGGGAACCCGGCAAGCGCCCCATGTCCCATTCAATGTGCAGTACTGAAAGCTGAGCTTTCCGCACGCGTTCGTGCAATTCCGCGACTGCGGGAACGTGCAGGCCGGCGGAGCCGTGGTGCACGGCGGGAACAGGCAGAAGCCGGTCAAGCCCATCGGCATCATGTGCTGTAGCCCACCGTCGACCAGCCAGGCGTACGCGAGGTCACCGCCAGTGACGGTCACACCTGCCCCCGATAGCTCACAGCGAATGCCCGATGCCTCACCCGGACAGGCTAGCTCGACTCGACCCGGCGCGCCCGCATCCGCCAGCGAACTGGAGAAATCTCCGACCGATTGGAGCACTGCAACGATGCGTCGCGGCACTGCGTCAGGCGCGACTTGCGTTGGATTCTCGGAGTTGACTCCTCCTGCGTCCCCAGCTTCGACCGGGGTGGCCTCCAGTGCTCGTGGTCGGAGATGCAGTGTGCGCTCGACGCCCGGTACGTCCACGACAATGCCTGCGGCTGAAGCATCGTCCGCCGTCGCTAGCAGGTGCAGGGCGTCGTAGGGCAATGGGGCACCCTCGGGGCCGGCGAGCTCCACGACCGTTTGGTCCCCCAGAGCCAGGTTCATGCCCCGCTCGGTCAGCGTGACTGCCGGTGCCTCTGCGCTGGCGTGATCGATCCAGCTTGGCAGGCCGATGGCTCGGTCGACATGGTCTGGTAGCTCGAGCGACGGGCCTCCGGCATCGGACGGCACACACGCGCCGCTACCTGCGGTTATCAACCACCCAGAAGGCGGAAATGCCGGACGGTCGGGGCGCGTGTGAGGTGGCAGGCAAGCGCGGCCCGAGGCCTTTCCGCGCCGCGCCGAGGCTGAGGAAGCTCGGGCCCTTCGCCAGCGGCGCGGGGCTCGTGACGTCGACGCGAGTCGCGCTGGCGACGTGATCGCGGAGCTGCTGCGCCTCCGGCGACACCGACCTCGC
>Ga0210044_10004063_pt1 | contig 20638 bp, 17 predicted proteins | sample CryGey13umfilter_2_FD_183959 | JGI IMG/M metagenome (GOLD analysis project Ga0210044, IMG submission 183959) | Groundwater microbial communities from aquifer in Utah, USA - Crystal Geyser 4/9/14 3 um filter (SPAdes) (version 2) | ecosystem: Environmental > Aquatic > Deep subsurface >... | reverse complement strand
CGTACACTTTCATTCGAGCATCAAACGCATCGAGTTTGGAAGGAGAAAGCGTGGCACGATACGCACTCATGATCCGATCAAACGCGGCTTGGAAATTCATCGGAATCACCGCCACAAAATCGCCCGGCGGTTCGGGAAGTTCGAGTTCATCCTTCGGAAATTGATCAAGTGTAAGCACGCGATGATGAACTTCACGATTCGGGTCGGAACGCCGTTCCCACGTTAAATCAAATAGAAGATAGCCCCCCTTGCGCCTGCCATGAAAGAACCAGTTGCGGGCGTTATCGAGTTTCCACGTGACAAGCATGCGACGCGGCCTCCCTTGCGCGAGAATCTCCGGCATCGTTGAATGAAGTCGTTCGAGATTCACGAACATGCTGAGAAAGCGTTCGGTTGATTCTCCCGGTGCTGCGGTATTCCGCGATGGCGGTTCCGCTTCTGCATGCGATAACGCACGAAAATGATTGGCAAATGATTCTTCGTTCGTTTGATTCGCTTGAACTTGACGCCAACGCTTGATCGAACCGTTTCCCAGCCCGACGACAAATGCGGCAGGAAACGATGCCCACTCGACCGCTTTCCAATCCGGCCAGGTCTTTGGCTTGAATCGCGCGATCGGGATTTCATTCGGTTTGGAAACGATGGACCGATTGTTGGTGTCGCTTCCGTCTTCGTTATTCTGTTCGTAGTGCGAGAGCATTTGCGAAAGCGATTGGAGATAAGTTCGATGGTCGGTGGCGGTTTCGAGAACGAGCACCGCCTTGAGATCGGTGATGCGGAAGTTGTTTTTTGCGTTCGGATCGTACTCGCCGTCAAAATCGAGAATGCAGACGGTGTGCGGAACGGCTCCGGCTAAACCTGCAGCAGCGATGCCGTCGAAAATGGGTTGAAACTCCTGACTAATCAATCCCACGCGTTCGCCGAGTTGAATGGCGAGCGGCAGAAACGACGCAGCGGTCGGCGACGAATCGAAGACCGTCGGATCAAGGCGATAATAGGCCACGCAATCAACCGGAGGAATAAACGCCGTGCGCGGCGCTGCCTGTTTGTTTGTTTGCGGATTGGTGCCGTTTGATTGCGCAGAGGCGGAGGAAGCGCATTCGTGGTTTACGATCACAGCGCAGGTCACCACCAAACCGATGGATAATCGAATGAGAGAGTTTCGGCTCATGGAGAATAATCAGCAGGCAATCGCGGCCAGGCGCGTTTTCGGCTGGCTATTCATTCACTCGATCGCATCCCTTACTCACTCAATGAAATCGAGGTGATGTTCGTGTTCGTGTAAATGCAGATTTCGCCTGCGATACGAAGGGCCTCGCTTGCGATTTCGACGGCTGACAAACTCGTGTGGCTCACCAGCGCGCGGGCGGCGGCCTGGGCGTAGGAACCGCCGCTGCCGATTGCGAGAATACCGTCGGAGGGTTCGATGACATCACCCTGCCCTGAAATCATGAGCGAGGTCTTCCGGTCGGCGACGGCCAGCAGACTTTCCAGCCGACGTAATGCCCGATCGGTTCGCCACTCTTTCGCAAGTTCAATCGCGGCTTTCATGAGATTCTGCGGCGTATCCTTGAGCTTGGCTTCAAAACGTTCAAGAAGCGCGAACGCATCGGCAGCCGAGCCGGCGAACCCGACAAGCACGCCTGCCCCGTCCGCTCCGAGATTCTCGAGTTTGCGTACCTTGACGGCATTCCCCTTAGCGACGGTTTCTCCGAGCGTTACTTGCCCGTCGCCGGCAATAGCGACATCATCATCGCGTCGAACACTGAGAATGGTGGTGGCGTGAAACGGTTGCATAGACCTGATTTCTGTTAGCGATTATTATTTTGCAATATCTATTGTCGGCGGCCTGGAGTTTGAGTTTCGCTTGGAAAAAATAGCGGTCGAAACGATTTCCGCTGGCTCTCTTCTTACTCGCACCGGCCTCTGTTTGATTCGGTTGAATGCGGACTTTGCGTTGGCTATGCCGAATTCGATTCCGACCGATCGACGATTCAGTTCACGCGCCACGGTGCACGTCGTTCCGCTGCCGAGAAACGGGTCGAGGACGACATCGCCTTCGTCGGAACAGGCGCGTATCACCCGTTCCAGATACACTTCGGGAATCTGATTATGATGTTGTGATCGACGTTCCTTGTTGTTGCCCTGAATGCGCCCCCAGTACGGGCCGTACCACACATCCATCGGCACGCGCATCCCCTTGTTCGTTTCCTTGGCGTGCGTTCTATTGTCGTTGTAGATCGCAGCGCGATCGGACATTTCGAGGATTTCATTCGGGTTCCATTTGCGGCTCAACGGGTCTTTTGAGAAATAAAGCACGTGCACTTTGCTCATGATGAAGGACGTATTGCGGCACTGACCGAACCGGAAGTGCCAGATGCACCAATTGATCATCGTGAGGCCGCGCCGTTTGAGATGGAGCACGACTTCAGCCGCGGTATCGTCGGGAATGTTAACGAAAATCGTACCGGTCGGCGAAAGCGCGTTGATGCAGCCGTCAAGCCAGTCGTAGGTGAAACGTACATATTCCTCGCGCGGCAGGCCGTCCTTCCATTCGTCATACGGCACATCCCAGTTGAACGGGGGGTCGGCGAAGATGAGGTCAATCTGCTGATCCAGATCGGGGGGCAGATTCGCCAGCACATCCCGGCAATCGCCCACAAAAACAAGCGTCTCCGGGTTCTCGAGTTGAAAGCGCGGTTTGAACGGTTGTTTTCGTTTCCTCGGGCAATAGGGCGAAAGGCAATCGCCGAGGAGACGAATTTTGCCCGCGTCTCCGGCGCGTTTCAATTCCTCTGCCGTCTTGGACTGAACGGCCGTCGCGCCCTTGGGCTGAGCGTATCCGCCGGGTCGGTCGAAATGGTCGGTGCGTTTCTTTTCAGCCATGATTATTCCGAGGCCAAGTGTAGGCAGGAGAACGCGATGGCGCAAGGGTCGGTGACGGTCAATCGCCGCGCATGTAAAGGAATAGTGAACGGAGCCTTGCCCCAATAATCTGATACCGATGCGTGGGGAATATGATGATGGTAACCTCGATTTCGCCGAGCGCCGAATCTTCACGCCGCGCTACGCCGTTCAAATCGACGGAAAGGATTCTTCATCCATGGCTGAGATCAACGAAATTTTCGTCATTAACCATTAACACACGGATGTCGGGTACACGCACCCCCAACCCGTGTTCTGGGAGCTGTCGCGCCGGTTCATCAACGAGGCGCTCGATCTCTGCGATGAGACCGCAGACTGGCCGGACGATTCGAAAATGCGCTGGACATGCGAGGTAACCGCGCCGGTTGTGGATTGGATTCGTCATTCGAGTGATCGCCAGATTGAACGATTCACCAACGCAACCCAGCGCGGGCAGATTGCGACCGGTGCCATGTTTTGCAACCTAACGCCGAATTACAATCTGGAACAATTTGCCCAGAGCTTGCTTCCCGTGAGGGAGTTGCGAGAGCAATTCGGCCTTCCGATTTCGGTTGCGATTAATCATGATGTGAACGGGTTGCCGTGGTCGTTCGTGCCGCTCCTCATTGATGCGGGCATAACACTCGAGCATCTCAAGCCGGCCCAGGACGCGTCAGGAATCATCGCTCGCCTCGTGAATCATCGTGGGCGGTCGGCCAAAGTACTGCTTGAGTTGCCGGAGCGTCAGATTGAAGCCGCCCATCTTTGTTCGACCCTGGAAGAACCGATCCGAGAATTAGGTGTCCGGGAGAATCTCATTCACATGGAAATGGCGCCGCGGGCGGTCGCAACGATTCAAATTAACGTATGACGGAACGTATGACGGACGGGTCGATGCGGCTGTCATGGCCGAATGCGAGAAAAGGTTCCGTACGCTTAACGAAATAATGGGAAGAAAAGTATGCGGGGAAGCATAAAGTCTAAATCTGCAAAGACTTGCGCAAAGCGGGTGAAGGGACTCGAACCCTCAACATACAGCTTGGAAGGCTGTCACTCTACCAATTGAGTTACACCCGCAGGTCGGTCGTGTGATTCGGACGCCATTGTACCGCAATGCGGCGATTTCGCAACCCTCAAACGACCACGTCCTGTCGCGCATCTCGGTAGCGCGTTTTCGGCGGAACACCTCGCCAATCAATGAACATGATCCGAACAGACCTACGCACCCGCTTTGGCACTAAAAAGCCAGAATGACGATTCCAATGAGAAATCCATTGTGGATCGCGTGGGCGGTCATCGGTGCGATCAGCGATCCACGCCACTCCCGCAACAGGCCAAACCCGATTGCCAGCGACATAAGCACGGGGATGGCGAGGAATCCCTGCGGATGTATCGCGGCGAAGATGAACGCCATAATCGGAGCGGCAAGAGCGATCGGCAATCGTTTGCGCAATGCGCCGTAAAGCGCGCCGCGGAACATGGTCTCCTCGAAGAATGGCGCGAATCCGGATGCCAGCCCGAGCAAGAGCAGCTTGACCCATAAATCGCCGCGAATGAGCGGCACGACGATCGGATGCGACATCGGCTCGTTCGGAATCGGTTGACCGGCTGCCTGTATGACGGATTGATAAACAATGATCAGTACGAAGGTCAGTACAGCTCCCATGAGGTAGATCGGGATCAAACTGAGATACCCGACGAATCCGGCGAACATCTCGCGGAAAAAGCCACGCCCGCGCGACCAGCCCATTTCGAGAAGAGCGCGGCGTCGAGGCAGCCCGCGCAAGAATGGCCAGCAAACCCCGAGAACCGAGCCCACAACGATCGGCGCCATTCCAGTCAGTGTGTCCGGAATATTAAGGGCATAGAAAAGTGCAAGCACGAAAGCGATGGTCGCGAAATAAACCGCAAACGCCTCAAGAAAAATTCTGGAAGACTGTGTTGAAAACAGCCGGTTCGGATTCAAGCGGAATCGAATCTTTCCCGTGGCAAGAAAAACAATCCCCACAATGAAAAGAACGAAACCCGTAAAGGTCGCCAGAAACGCAATGACAGCCGCAAGGACAATCGCAACCGCCATTCGTGTCGCTCGTCGGGTCAGCATCCGCTGGGCATTCGAATTAACACCCGCAAAATGCGCAATGAACATATCTCCGATCGAGCCGAGGCGCGCACGCAATCGACTTGATTCGTCGGGCGATGGTTTGCGGTTTTCCTTCACCAGGTCGGTAACGAGAGAGAGATCATCTTCGAATTGAGTCGCCCAAGTCGGCCATTCATCGTGCGGGATGGCTTTCAGGCGGTCCTGATGGAGTTGAGCGGCTCCATTGAGATCGTCAAAAACCTCTTGCTCCACCACTTGGCCCACACGAGACTGATACAGGCGGACGATCGCCAGGCGCATCATAACTTCGGGGGTGTTCGTTTTCATCCCGTATTGCTGGAGCATCTGGCGAATCTGGTCGGCATCGACCTCCGGATTGAGTATGACCACCCGCGCCGTCTCCTCCAGAAGCAACAGCGAAATATCGTCCCGCGGATCCCCAAGTTGCTGGAGGGCTTTGGCTACGACAGGCGAAGAAGCGGAGGAGAGGTTTTGATTCTTTTGCGGATTGGCTCTAAGTTGCATCAGTATCAGAATGGCCGAAAACGAAACAAGAATCACCACCCAGGATACGAATGCGTTCGGATTCGGCCCTCGAAGTCTGACAACCGGGGCCCCTTCGGGTGGTTCAGGAATGTGCGGAGGCGAGCCGGCAAACGACGGATGAGCCGCCAATCCGGGAGCGGTCGGAAAATTTGAGCCGGTTTCGCCGAGGTCGTCGGCAGCAGCGGGTTCATGGGGCGGGGTGATCGCCGAGGTTGGGGATAATTCCCCGCCTGGGTCGGACCTCATCTTATCTCGTTGAGTGCGCTGGTCGGAGAATTCATCTGATTCTGGCTCGTAGGGCACGGTCCGCACCTTTTGTTCGGGCATTGGTAGGAATTCAAGGATCTCCTGTTCGCCTTGATTTGCATCTCCACACACAACAATATGGGGGCGGCGGTTGCCGGTCGCTTCAGGTAGCAAATCGCCTGATCGGGGCGAGTGTGGTATTGGCTCGCCCTGATTGACACCAACGGACGGACGGCTATCCTTACCGGCTCCAAAAACAGGCCTAACGGGCCTGCTGAGTTATCTGTTTATCAAAAGATCGTGTGAGACTGAATGTTTCAAGAAGGTGTGCTATGCGTCGCCAGACCTATTTTGCCAAGACCGGCGAGATCAACCAGAAATGGCTCGAAGTGGATGCCGAGGGCGAAGTGCTCGGCCGCCTCGCGGTCCGAATTGCGCGTGTTCTGATGGGAAAACACAAGCCCGACTACACGCCCCATGTTGATACGGGCGACTATGTCATCGTCGTCAACGCCGAGAAAATCGTGCTGACAGGGCGAAAAGCCGAGCAGCGCTTCAAGTCCAATTACAGCGGATACCCCGGTGGACTGCATAAACGATCATTCGGCGAGATTCTTGAGAGGCATCCTGAGCGCCTCATCGAAGACGCCGTGCGACGAATGCTCCCGAAGGGGCGACTCGGTCGGCAAATGTATCAGAAACTCAAAGTATACGTCGGCTCCGATCACCCGCATCAATCCCAGAAGCCGGAACCAATACCGGCCTATTGACAATATAACGGCAGATAGAAAATATTCCGAATTCCATTCCTTATAGTTGAATGAACACGACGAGATTCAAATGGACGAGAACACAACCCCCGAAACAACGAATCCTGATTCTCCTGAGGCATCGCTTTCCGCGGACCTGACGCTCGGCTCCGCCGCCGCGGCGACTCCGGAGGCGGTTGAGTCCGAGACGAAAACAAAAACTCGGCGACAGATTAATTACATTCATGGTGAAGCCGCCAAGAAATACGGATGGTGGTGGGGGACCGGTCGACGAAAGACCGCGGTTGCTCGCGTGCGGATTCGACCGGGGAGCGGCGAATTCAAGATCAATAAACGGTCCGTTGAATCCTATTTCACCGAGCCACGCGATCGCGCAAATGCCGAAGCGGCCTTGCAGGCAACCAAGACGCTCGGCAAGATGGATGTTCAGGTCAACGTGAAAGGCGGAGGCTACGCAGGGCAGGCGGGCGCGGTACTGCTCGGCGTGGCTCGCGCGCTTCGCACTTACGATTGTGCACATGAAGATGTTCTTCGTGATCACGGTTACCTGACCCGTGATTCCCGTCGAGTGGAACGCAAGAAGTACGGCCAGCGTGGGGCGCGTCGTCTCTTCCAATTCTCCAAGCGATAAATCGCGCCCATTGGCGAGAATGGAACGGCTCCAGACTGCGGCAAGAAGGCAACAGAATTCAGTCTGATTCAAACCTGTCGATTGCGTCGGCAGGTTTTTTGTTGAATGTTGAAGAATGGCCTCGAAAACTCACTGAATCTGGCCCGCTCAGGAAGTGAGTCGCCTCAGCGGCAACTCGGTTCTTAATCAGTGGATAATTACTTGGGGGTTTGCATCGCGAACTATTGGAAATCAGGTATGATCTGCCTCGTATCGCCTTGGCGGAGATTTTGCTCCCACAATACGTAAAAATACCCAGCGTACTCGAATTGGGTGCGAAACGGGCCGCAGCCGTGTCGTTCAGGAAATTAAACTGTAAACAGAGTGGAGACTCGTATGGAAAATGAACGTCCCTTGACCGTCGCAAAGAGTTTGATGAGTGGACAGGTGCTCCGGTTGTGCGGGCTGATCCTCGCGACCAGCGCATTCGTATCGACGACCTCGGCTCAGGTTGATGTGAGTTCGGCGAAGATGCGAGGCGAATTGCCGAAAATCGTGCGAGCCGCGCAGGCAACCGAATTCATACCGGTGACGATCGTCATGAAAGCGCAGTTGGGCGATCATGTTCGGGCCATAGCGAACCAAATGGGTGATAAGGAAACGAAGCGATCATTTGTCGTCAACGGACTAAAGGATCTCGCAAATCAAACGCAGGGTGACTTGATAAGATTTCTGGAATCCGAGCGCGCTGAACGGCAGGTCGGGACTATTCGGTCTCTTTGGATTCAAAATGTCGTTGGAGCAACCGTCACACCATCCGTGGCGGCGGCTGTGGCGGCGCGGGACGACGTCGAGTATCTGAGTTACAACCGACGCGTGCCGATCGAGGATATTTATCCTTTCGAGATTCCGGACGGGGCCGGTCCGGGGAATGACTCGATTGAATGCGGCGTGGCCCTGATGGGAGCGGACCGCGTATGGAATGAGTTGGGTTTCACCGGCGCGGGAGTCGTGATCGGTCATATCGATTCCGGCGTTTGTCCGACCCACCCCGACATTCAAAATCAGATTTGGACCAACGTCGATGAAATCCCCGGTAACGGCCTCGATGATGACAACAACGGATACATCGACGATACCTGGGGATGGAATTTCGAATTCAATAACAACAATCCCGACGACTCATTCGGCCACGGTTCACACACCGCCGGAACGATCGCCGGGGACGGCACGCAGGGCAGTCAATCGGGAATGGCGCCCGACAGTGAAATCATGGAACTGCGCATTTCCGGTTCGTTCAGCATGGAGCAACTGGTGTGGGATGCGACGCAATATGCCGTGGACAACGGTGCAGACCTCATCAGCGCGAGCATCGGTTGGCCTCACTTCGCGAATCCCGATCGCGCGACTTGGCGGGCGGTCTGCGAAAACGCGATTGCTGCCGGCGTCGTCGTAATCTATGCCGCGGGGAACGAGGGATGTTCAACAAACTTCGATAACGTGCGCACCCCGGGCGATGTTCCCGATGTGATTACGGTCGGAGCGACCGATTGCAATGATCTCAAGGCCTCGTTTAGCAGTTGCGGCCCGGTGGAGTGGGAGTTCATCCCCCCTTACAACGACTGGCCGTTTCCTCCGGGAAAGATCAAGCCGACCATCGCTGCGCCGGGCGTTAATACCGTTTCACACAACCGTTGTTCAGGATACACGACCTTCAGCGGAACCTCGATGGCGACGCCGCATGTCGCCGGTGCGGTCGCCCTCATGTTGGAAGCCAATCCGAAACTCGATCACTTTTCAGTCAAACAGATTCTGATGGATACATCCGTCGACCTCGGAACGTCCGGAAGGGACAATCAATTCGGGGCTGGCCGCGTCGATGCGTATGAATCCGTCCTCGCCGCAGGAGGGATCACCCCCTCGTGCATGAATCTCACCGTTTCCGATTTGTTTGCAGGGCAAACGGCGGACTTCAAAGTAACGAAGAATACCGTTCGCGGTGACACGGTTGCCATCGTATGGGGATTGGGCGGCAACGAAACCATCATCGACAATTTTGCCGGCTACTGCGCGACGTTCGGATTCGATGTCCCATTGGACAACGCCGCCAAGCGAATCGTAGCGCAAGGATTAGTTGATCAGAACGGCGAGTTCAACGCTCAACGAAAAATACCGGCCGGAACCAGCGGTCTGAACGTTCTTTTCCAAGCCGCAAAGAGAGATACTTGCCCCGATGAATGCATGTCTGATATAATCGAAAAGGTAGTGCAGTAGATCAACCGCACCGATGGTTTTTGCGACGAAATAAGAATCAACTTCCAACACTCGGTCTTTGCGATCGAGTGTTTTTCTTGGTACGCCCAGAAACGATCGCATGTGCCAAGACTCATTGGCGTGTCTTTGATTCGCGTGACCGTTCCAATTCGTCAAGAAGGTTCTCGACTGACCGATGTAGCAAAGGGTGTACCACTCCAGGAGCGATCTCACATAAAGGGATAAGCACGAACGTGCGATCCTGGAGACGCGGGTGCGGTATCGTGAGGCATTCTTCGTCGATGATTTGATCATCAAAAAAAAGAATATCGAGATCGATCGTTCGCGGTCCCCATTTCTCCCGTCGAATGCGGCCGAGACGATGTTCGACTTCAATAAGTGCCTCGAGTAGAGAGTGTGGCTGAAGTGACGTTTGAATTTGCAGGACCGCGTTGAGATATCGGCTTTGCGGTCCGGGACCGACGGGTTCCGTCTCAAGGGTCGCGCTGGTTTGCACGATCTCGATTTCAGGATTTTCGCCGAGATGTCGAAGAGCATCGTCAATGAAGGATTGACGATCTCCGAGATTAGAGCCGATCGCGATGTAGGCGGTGTGTTGAATCACCTCGGACAATATGGGAGTACCAACGGTCCGGCAACGCAGAAAATCAACCGAACGACGCATGGAAGAACGCGCATGTATACGTCTGGTCTGCGACACAGACGAAAAACGATGTAACAGGCGAGACGATAGTCGATAGGCCGATCAGAACTCCGTTTCGCGATGCAGCAGATGCGCCCGGAGTCGGGCGAGAATCGATGAATGCATCTGCGAAACGCGTGATTCGGAAAGATCAAGCGTCGCGCCGATTTCCTTCATCGTCATTTGCTCGTAGTAATAGAGAATGACGATGAGGCGTTCGGCTCGGCTGAGACCCTTGGTGATCAGGTCTTTGAGGTCGTTCTTTTGTGTTTCCAAGAGCGGATTCAGTTGACGATCATCACGGAAAACGTCGATTTCGCGAACGTCCTTGCTGGAATCCGTTTCATACCACTTACGATTCAGACTCACGATGCCGACCGCTTCCGCATCCTTACGAATCTTCTTGAACTCTTCCATATCAACGTCGAGTTCCTTGGCGATCTCAACGTCGGTGGGTTCGCGCCCGTTACGCGACGCGAGCGATTTACGAGCCACACCGACCTTTGACGTACGCGCTCGTACCAGACGAGGAACCCAGTCCATCGATCGAAGTTCGTCGAGAATGGCACCGCGGATTCGATTCGCACAATACGTCTCGAATTTGATCCCACGGGAAAGATCAAATGCTTCAATCGCATCTCGCAAGCCGAAAAACCCCGCCTGATGGAGGTCATTCACGTCCACCTCCGCCGGGAGTTTGGCGTGCAATCGCTCGGCGTTGTATTTTACAAGATGCAGATAATGTTCGGCAAGAATATTTCGAAGGCGTTCAGTTCCCGTCTTCTTGAATTCCGCCCAGATTTCGGCAATAGGAGTTTCGTCAGTGGTTACGGCCGCAGTCTTTTTACGTGACGCACGTTTGTTCTGCACTCTGACCTTCGTGAGCATCGGTCGACTCCTTGACCATTCAACGGGTTGTCGTTGTAGTTCCGTCCTTGAACCTTCAACAAACACTATAACTTATCGGGCGCGATTCGGCAAGGGGGTTAAGCGCTGTTCTCGTTTTCAAATTCATTTTTTTCCGTCTGGGAATTCAACTGTTCGCGTTTCGTTCGTAATTGAAGCGCAATATCTTCCAATTGCAGGTTCGAATCCGGGATTGGATGTTCGGTGACATAATCCGCAAGATAGGAAGAAACCGCAGAATCACAAAACCGGCCGACGATTCCGCCGACCAGGACGCACAGAAGCATACCGATGACAGCGTGCATCACGATGACGTCCATTTCGTTTCCTGCCTTTAACCCGGAGATAATCGCGACCGTAAAACCGGCCAATCCCAGTGAGCCGGCAACCGCTCGTGCCGGGGGCGTGGAAACCAGAGAATTGCTCTTTGAAGGTTTAGACATCGCGCAGGGTCTTTGGGCTATCGGCGATCAACCGGAACAGATGAAAGCAATTCCGACGGAATTTATCGATTTTTTTCAAGATCCGTTGAGAAACCACTGCCGAAATCGGCTGAAATACCCCGGTCGGTCTATTTCGCGTCTCTCGGTGCTCATGTGATCGACGACGGAGAATCGCCGTCCCAACGATTCTCCCAGCCCGTAAACCGCCTTCGAAGCTGGTGCATGGGGATGCCCCAACAAAAACGGCGTGCGTTTCAGCACCGATCGCGAGACCGAGATGTCATTCGGAACATGGCCGGCGAAATCGAGATGAATTCCGAGAAATCGCCGCGATACGCTGGCAATGCGATCATAAACGGCCCGCGCCTGCTGACGCGATGACGCCATGTTGATCAGAATCGCAAATTGCTTGCCTCGGTCCGGTGCACGCTGCAGTTTGAAATGGATGGATTTGATCAGCCCGTAGCCGTCGGCGATGGAGGTCGGCTCCGGTGTGAGTACGACAAGGATGAGGTCTGCCAGGTTGGCCATTGAAGTAACGGCTTCGCTGATCCCCGCGCCGGTGTCGACGATGACAATTTCGCTCGAGCGTTCAAGTTTGGAAAGTTCGCGAATCAGAATTCCGCGGTCCGCTTCCGACAGATCCGCCATCTGCTGCACGCCGCTCGTCCCCGGAATGAGCCGAAATCCCCCAGGAGCATCGACCGCAAGATCAACCAATTGACGCTTGCGCCCTTGAATCAAATGCGATAGATTCTTTGGCGTGGTGATGCCGCACAGTACGTCGGCGTTGGCGGTTCCCATATCCGCGTCAATGAGCGTGACACGTCGACCTTGCTCACTCATGGCGATGGCGAGGTTCACGGCGATGTTCGTCTTGCCGACGCCTCCCTTACCGCTGGTGATCGTGATGAACGATGTCCTCGACGATGACGGAGGCACGGATCGACCGTTTTGCGAATGAGCGCGAAACAATGAATCGTTCCGTGGCGTCGGAGGATTCGACCCGTTTATCGTCCGACTAGCCGAGCCATTCGCATGTCCGCCATTTTGTGGTCCGTTGGAGTGGTCGGGCGATCGAGTTCCTCCATTGTTGACGTTGGTTGAATGCGCTTCATACGCTCGCCCCGCGCTACCCGGAAGAATCGTCTGATCCTGTTCGATCCGAGCGTTCACTTGCGCCAGTTGTCGGAGGCGTTCCGCCTGATCAGCCGATGTCATTCCGCAGTCTCTCTCCGAGGATCAGACGCGCAAGTCTGCGAGGTTCACCCCGCTCAATTTGATCGGGAACCTCCTGGCCGGTGGTTATGAAGGAAAGTTTCTTTCCCACGTTTTGCATGACGTTCACGATCACGCCGAAATTCACCGCCTCGTCCAGTTTCGTGAAAATGAGGCGTTCCGCTGAGACCGTTGCAAACTGCTCGATCGTACGCAGCATGACCCGTTCACTCGACGCACTCGATAACACCAGGTGAGTTTCGTGCGGATCCGCAGCTTCGATGAACGACCGGATTTCTGCGATTCGACTTCCATCGTTCGGCGATCGTCCCGCCGTGTCAATCAGAATCACATCCACGTCTCGCAATGCGTGGCAGGCAGAGGCCACTTCAGCCGGTGTAATCGCGACTTTCAGCGGTACGCCGATGATATCGGCGTAAGTTCGCAGTTGTTCGACGGCGGCAATCCGGTAGGTGTCCGTCGTGATGAGACCCACATTCAACCTCTCTCGGAGTTTAAAGGTGGCTGCCAACTTCGCCACCGTCGTGGTTTTTCCGACTCCGGTCGGCCCAATGAGTGCCATGGTAAATGGTCGCCCATCCGTTGCCAGCCGATTCGAAAGTACCTCCGCCGCCTCGGCTACCGGAATGTGCTGCATGAGGTGATCCACAACGCGTTGACGAACAGCTGCATCGTCCTGGAGGTCCTCGGGCGATAGTTCGTCTTGGATCTTTGCACAAATCTCGTCAGCCAACTCATTCGCGACCTCGTGTTCGATCAATTCAGCATAATAAGCGGTCAATGCTGCATGATTGCGCACCTCATTTCCCGCGCCGGATTCAATCCCATTCTGGAAAGACGGGGCAGCCTCAGGTCGGGATGGTTTTTTCTCGATCAGAACTTGCGAAACCAATTCTCGAAGTGCCGCCAACTCCGACCGAACCTCAAAATCGATCGAAGATGGAGGAGGTGCCTGGTGATTCTCACCTTCGCCTGACCCGTGACGATCCGTCGTCCGAGGGGCAGCGGCGGAATCCGACTTATTACGCGCTTCCACAATGTGCTGAACTCGAGGCTGGACGGCAGGACTGGTGTGAGAACTCAGTTCGCAGGACGTGGCTCTGCTTGAGGACGTTCGCTTTCGGAGAATAGTCGATCTTTGGGACGGAACGGTCACCTTGCTGGTCGCCTGATCAAGAATGAATCGCTTCGCAACATCGGCGATGGGTTTTGTTCTTGAGGGCAAACTCTCTTTTTTCTTGGAAACGAAAATATTTTTTGAATCAGATAATTCGAGAATTATTTCGCTTTGTTGAATCCTGGGGATTTCTGTGGAAATCGTGTGGATAAGTGGTTTCTTGTTGGCGGCGAGTGGTATCGATGCGGAACGGGATTTCACCGCCGTCGCCGGCTCGTTCGTGCTATAATGCCCGAGTTCTGCCAGAGATGCGAGAAGATGATCAGCGGTTTGCGGCCCCGTATCGGTTGATTTTCGTTTCTTTGGGGCACGGGTCGTTTCCCGCCCGTGGGTTCGACCGTTCGATTTCACCGATAGTCCAGCAGCCTTCTGATGTTCAACCACTTGCTCAAGAATCTGATCTGCGATTCGGCGATCAACATCGCTCTTGACCGATTCAATCGCGGTCTCCCTTGGTTCGCGATTTTCGCGAGCGCCCCCGGTTACATTCGTCGAATCTTGATTTCTCGCCGAATTTCGCTTTTCGGTCATTCGCCGCCCGGCCGCCACTCGGGAATCAGACGCGGTGACTTCGTAGATCATTCGAGCGCCGATTCCGAGGATTCCCCCTCGCTTGAATGTGCGAGTATGTAGAACGACCGCACTCTCGCCGAGATCCTTGCGAATCCGAGAAAGCACTTCTCCCATCGAATAGGCCTGATAGGTCTTGAGATTCATGAGTCAGCCCTTCCATAGGCGTGTGGTTGCGATTCGGGCCTCCGGCCCATTGACTCATTGGGGCGATCGCGGTGAACCCGACGATCACGATGCGTCATCATACCACCTAAATGGCCCTTACGCACCAATCTCAACGCAATTGCTTGACGGATTATGCCGCCCCGACACCGACGCCAAGTTTGTTCGCTGCATGCCCGCCACCTGTTTCGGGTAGTTCTACGAGATTCACAGATTCGACATCAATACCGTTGGGAACTTCGTTGTATCCGAGCACTGCTGCATTCGGAAGATTCGATTCAATGATTCGACGCAATGGTCCCCGTACCTGCGGGGAAGTGAGAACAACGGACGGTCGACCTATACGAACCAGTGGATCAAGCGACCTGGTGATCGCTGAAACAATTTGGCTGGCGAGAATCGGAGGTAGGGTGATCGTCGTCGTATTGGTTGATCGATCGACATACGAGTTGACGACATCCTCCAGATGCGGATCAATCGTCACGCAGAACAACTTCATAACACCGCCTTCGTCTGGGGACAAATACTGTGAAATGATGGATCGACGAAGTGAATTACGAACATATTCAACCAATACATCAATGTCCCGTGTGTGGACGATCCAATCACCCATCGTTTCAATGATCGTTTCAAGATCACGAATCGGAACACGCTCCCGAAGTAGATTCTGAAGCACCTTCTGCACTTCGCCCGGCTTCACCTTGTCGGGAATGATCTCTTCAACCAGTTTCGGCGCCCGCTCCCTCAGCCCGGTAATCAGATTATTCACTTCCTCGCGTGTGAGAAGTTCATCCGCGTATTTCTGAATAACCTCCGTGAAATGCGTCATCATGACCGTGGCGGAATCAACTACCGTGTAACCTAACGATTCTGCGCGAGTGCGCAGGTGTTCATCAATCCACCACGCATCAAGCCCGAAGGCCGGCTCCTTGGTCGGGGTTCCTTCGATGGCGCCGATTGCAAGGCCCGAGTCCATAGCCAGCCACATCTTCGGGTACACCTGCGATCCTGCCACCACGGCGCCTCGAATCTTGATGTTGTAGGAATACTGATCGATCTGGCTGTTGTCCCGAATACGCACCGGCGGAAGAACGAGCCCGATGTCCGAAGCCAGGGTTCGACGCAGCATATTGATTCGGTCAAGCAGCGAACCACCATCGGATTTGTTGACAAGCGGAACTAACCCGTAGCCGACCTCAATCTCAAGCAAATCCACTTTCAACAATTCATCAACCGGAGGCGCCGAGGATTTCGTGAGTGAGGCCTTCTCTTCCTCACCCGCTCGCAGTGCGGCCTCCTCATTCGCGAATCCTCGATGTACGAAGTAGCCCATCGTGGCAACCAGACCGCTGCAGATCAGCATCGGGATGAACGGAAGACCCGTGATCGACATGAGCGCAAGAAAGCCCGATGTGATGAAAAGGGCGCGCGGTTGGCTTGCGACCTGTGATGTAAGTTCGCTCGCAAAATCCTTGCGTGAACCCGAACGCGCCACAATGAGGCCGGCCGCAATCGCAATGATGAATGACGGAATCTGCGAAACAAGACCGTCGCCTATCGTCAATCGTGTGAACAACTCCGCCGACTCGCGCATCGACCAACCCTTATAGATGGCGCCGACGAGGAATCCTCCGAGAATATTGATGCCCGTGATGATAATGCCCGCAATTGCGTCGCCTCGTACGAATTTCGATGCGCCATCCATCGCCCCGTAAAAGTCCGCTTCTCGCATAATCGTTTCGCGACGTGCACGTGCCGTATCTTCGTCTATGAGCCCCGCGGTGAGGTCGGCGTCGATGGCCATCTGCTTGCCCGGCATGGCGTCCAAGGTAAACCTCGCCGCAACTTCCGAAATACGCGTCGCACCCTTTGTGATCACCACGAATTGAACAATAATCAAAATGATGAAAATGACGGATCCGACGATCGGCGAATTGCCCGCCACAAATCGGCCGAATGCGCTAATCACCTCGCCCGCTACATGCTGCGCTTCAGATGGAGAGGTGGCGTCAGCACTCAAGATGAGACGCGTCGTGGCGACATTCAACGCCAAACGAAACAGCGTCGTTCCCAAGAGCAGTGGGGGGAAAACGGAAAACTCAAGCGGTTGCTTCATGTATACCGTCGTCAGCAGAATGATCGCCGCAACGCTCAAGTTAGCGGAGATGAGCAGATCGATGATCAAAGTCGGAAGCGGCAAAACAATGACCACCAGCAAAAGCATGAAACTGATCGGCACAACCACAGCACGCATATCGATCAGCCGCTGAATCGTTCCGTTCATTCCAATCGTGTTTTGCCTGGAGAATGATTCCGCCATTGGACCGCCGTTATTACCTTCCGGTTGCAAAATTCGGTTTTGCTTCGCTCAGACTTATGCCGGGCCCGCCCTGCAAAGGAACGACCCGAATCGTAACAGACTGCGTTCCTATCCGACTTTCCGACCCTCAAGCCGGTACACGTACGCCAGAATCTCCGCGACCGGGGCGAAGAATTGCGATGGAATCTCCCGACCCGGCTCGACGATCGGGTACATCGCACGCGCCAACGGCTTGCGCTCCACGATCGGGATCCCGTGAAGGACGGCAATCTGCCGAATGCGCAAAGCAAGATAATCTGCTCCCTTCGCGAGTACCTTCGGAGCCTTCATCGTTTCCGGATCCCATTTCAACGCAATGGAAAGGTGTTCCGGGTTCGTAACGATCACGTCGGCCTCAGGAACGATTTGGCTGGTTCGCTGCCTCAATATCTGCATAGCGAATTCACGCTGTCGCTTCTTGATCTTCGGATCGCCCATGATGTTCTTCGCCTCCTCCTTGATCTCTTCCTTGCTCATGCGATTGTCTCGCTCCCACTTCCACCGCTGGTAAATGAGATCAATCAGGGCAAGCACCAGAAGAACAATCAGAAGCCAGATGCACAATTGCATCACAAGATCCGCGGCGCTGGCGGCGGCTTGCCCGAGTTCCATCCTCGGAAGCGCCAATATCGTAAGATGATGCGCGGATAGGTAGGTGACGGCGACGACCAACGCGGTGATGACCTTCGCAAGACTGGTTCCCAGACGCATCAGCGAACCAATGTCGAAGAACTTCTTGGCCCCTTCAATCGGACTGAGTTTCGACGCGCTCGGACGAAGCGGCTCAAAGGTGATTCGGAGTCCGACCTGTGCGGCCATCGTACCCGCAGTTGCAAAAAACGAAAGGAGCGTGAACGGCAATAGGACGATGAGACCTGATCGAAACGACAGGTACAGATCGCCGAATACCGAGTCGACCGAAAGCAGGTTTCCCGTCGAATGGCCCGATAGCAGGCGGTGCATCAGCCCCGCCCAATTGCGCAGAATGAAGTCGGAAAGGAACATGAGAGGCAGGATCGCCGCAGCCAGCGTCATAATCGCCGCCAGGTCCGTCGATTTCGGCACGTTACCTTCCTCGCGCAACTGCGATCTTCGCTTCGGCGTCGCGGGCTCAGTCTTTTCACCGAATTCATCAGCCATGATTCATGCAATCTCCAACCAAATGTTGGAACCCGGGAAACTCATCTTTCGCTCCGTCAAAGACCCGACGCCGGGACGGGAACTCCACCCGAAAACAGATGAAGCAACCCCTGTAGCATATCATAAAGAACATTCATTATCGATTCATTCACGACACTCAACGCCCCGATCATCCCGCACATGCCGACGAGAACGCGAAGCGGGAATCCGAGCGAAAGAATGTTGAACGACGGCGCGGTACGACTGACGAATCCGAGCGAAACTGCTTGCAACAGCATGAGACAGAGGATCGGCGCTGCAATTCGGATCGCCAGTTCGTATGAAGTTTGGAGCATCCCCACCATGATTTCCAAGATCGTCGAATCAACTCGAAACGAACCCAAAGGAACATGACGAAACGAATCGAGCATCACGACAAACAGCACTCGATGACCACCCAGATTGAAAAACAACATGAGCGCCATATAAAACAGGATGATTCCGACGACACTTGAATTCGAATCCAGATTCGGATCCGCTTCCGATGCGATCGCCATCCCGAACTGCTGTCCGATTTCATGCCCCGCCAGTTGAATGCCCATCATCGGTAACATCGCAATATAGCCGAGGATTAATCCCATTATCAACTCATAGCCGAGCGCCGGGACGATGTTCCAAACCGTCCAGTTAACGTCGAACGATCCGTTCGCCTGAAGCGTCGGAAACACGGACGGATAAATGGCGAGCGTCAGCGAAAATACGAGGAAAATCTTGACGATTCGCGGCAAAAGTGGGCTGCTGAGGACCGGCGCATAAATGAAAAGCCCCGTAAGGCGGGCGAGAACCATGCCGGCGAGGATCAGATGCGGGAAAATGAGCGTGAAATCAGTCATCGAATTCCGTTTTCGAACAATCCGGTTCCAACCAGGGACAAGCGGTCGGTGGACGCATCGTTGTTACATCGAACCCGACATCATCAACGTCGCGAACTGGACCATTCGATCGATAATCCACGGAATCAACAGCGCCGCCACGATGATCATCCCGGCGATCTTCGGGACAAATGTCAGCGTTTGCTCCTGAATTTGCGTTACTGTTTGAAAAATAGAGATAAAGAGCCCGATCACCAGTCCCGACAAAAGTATCGGCGCCGCAATGAACAATGCGGTCAGCAGCGCGGTTCGCACGAGTTCTATTCCAACGTCGACAATCATGACTTTGCATCTCTCATTCCGGTGGGCGTTGTTCCGAATCCATCCGTAAACTCAATGGCCACGATCGACAGTTGATGTCGATCATGTTTCGATTCAAATCATTATCGTTATCCGTAGCCCGATATGAATCCGACCCGCGACACTTCGTGAAGTAAATCAACCGTCGACGGAATAACGGCTCCGTAAATCTCTCGATCGGGTGATGGACCTTGGCTCACGCTCAGCAGTAGGTTGCCGAGGATCAGATGCCAACCATCCACCAGCACGAAAAGCAGGAGTTTGAATGGCAGCGAGATCAACACCGGCGGGAGCATGAGCATCCCCATCGAAATCAACAGACTCGCAATTACCATGTCAATAATCAGAAACGGAAGGTAAATCCGAATCCCGATCAGAAAGGCCGTTTTCAATTCGCTCATGATGAACGCCGGTATCAGCGTCAGCATGTCCACGTCGTCGTATGTGAGTTTCTCCGAATCCGAAACGTTGTATCCCCGATATTCAAGAATCATGTACACGCCGTCCCAGTTCTTCGCTGCCTCGATTTGGTTGAACATGAAATCGCGAACCGGCTCCTTCGCTCGATTCCACACGTCCAGTTGGCTCGCGACATTCGGATCGCCTTGTTGATACGGCACGATCGCTTCGTCGTGGATGCGCTGAATCGTCGGAGCCATGACCACAAACGTGAGAATGAGCGCAATCCCGGTCAGCACCTGCGCCGGAGGCAAAGAAGCCGTCCCCATCGCCTGACGAGTGAGCGCCAGTACAATGATGAACCGCGTGAAACAGGTGCACATGACCAGAATGGACGGCGCCAGCGAAAGCACCGTCAGAAGAATCAAAAGATTCAACGACGGTTCCAACCCGCCTTCCAAACCCGGAATGGCTTTGGATGCTTCATCAAGCACCGCAACCGGATTCGTAATCGCAGAAGAGTTGGCCCGGGCGGTTCGTGCGTTCGAGATTCCTTGGCCTGAGGCCGGTGATGCAAGCTGCGAAAACCAAAGGAAAAAAACGAGAAGCGGAATCGACATTCGTAAACATCGCCGATATGAACACGGTTTCCCAGATCGGCCGCGCACGGTGGAAGAAGTTTGGTGCGTCGATTTCATTTCACTTCAACCGTTGCTGTGGGCCCGGTATAGTTGTGACGAACAGCGCTCCCGCGCTTCGTCAAAAACCACGAGCGGCGTCCGCTCCGCCCGCTGCCTTTCGTCGCAGTCAGATCAATCAGATTCAAAGACGATTCGGATGGTTCTTCGGATCCGTACCAAACCGAATCTTTCGATATCAAATCGGACCCTGCA
>Ga0210044_10004062_pt1 | contig 20639 bp, 28 predicted proteins | sample CryGey13umfilter_2_FD_183959 | JGI IMG/M metagenome (GOLD analysis project Ga0210044, IMG submission 183959) | Groundwater microbial communities from aquifer in Utah, USA - Crystal Geyser 4/9/14 3 um filter (SPAdes) (version 2) | ecosystem: Environmental > Aquatic > Deep subsurface >... | reverse complement strand
AGCAAGGTTTCGCAGGCCGTCGGGCTTATCGCCAAGCCGATCACGACGCAGATCGACGCGGCGGAAAAGCGCATCATCGAGTTTCAGCGCATCCTTCGCACTGGCGGGTTTATGGAGGGCGGATCGGTTGATGCCGGGCCGATACAGGAGCAAATCGCCAAGGAGCGGGCGCTTATCGAGGCGCTCAAATCGCAGCAATCCGAGATCGCGACGCGGCTTGCAGATGTCGGCGGCGGCGCTTCGATCCCGGTTGTTCCCCGCCCGCTGCCGCCGGTTATCCCCGGGGCTGGCGGTGGCGGCGGGCCTGCGGCTGATGGGTTTTTCGACGCCCAGCGCGCCGCTGAGGAACGCATTGCGGCGCTGTATCGCGAGCGTGACGCGCTAGGCCTTAGCGCGGACGCGGCGGCGCGGCTCACGACGGAATACGAGGCGAACAAGCTCAAGGCTGAGTTGCTCAAAGAGGCGCGCGAGAACGGCAACGGCGTTTCGGCATTCGAGGCGCAGCTTGTCACGGAGACGGTGGACGCCTACCGCGAAGCATCGTTCGCCCTGCTGGACGCAACAGCCGCACATGAGGCGCTCGCCAAGTCGCAGGAGGAAGCCGCGCAGGCTTCGGAGCGGGCGCGAGAGGACATGAAGCAATTCACATCGTCCATGTTCGGCGCCATCGACGCCAGCAAATCGCTCAAGGAAAACCTCGCGAATGTCGGCGTCCAGTTGCTCAATCTGGCGGCGCAGGGCGCGGGCGGTAGCGGCCCGCTTGCCGGGATATTCAGCGCCATCGGGCAGGGAATTTCCGGGTTCGGCTTCTCCGGCGCGGGGACGCACGGCCCGGTTACAAACGCGCCGTTGCTCGCCCCGACATTCCGGCTCCCCGGCTTGGCGAGCGGGACGAATTTCGCGCAGGGCGGCGCAACCATCGTTGGCGAGCAGGGGCCGGAGATTGTAAACATGCCGCGCGGCGCGCAGGTGTTCAACGCCGGGGAATCGGCGCAGATGCTAGGGGGCCGCAGCACCAACGTTTTCAACATCGACGCGCGCGGATCGAATGACCCGGCTGCGGTGGAAGCGGCGGCGCAGCGCGGCGCGGCGATGGCGCTGGCGCAGGTGCCTGGCATCAACCGCGACATGAAACGGCGGGGGGCGCTCTGATGGCGATCATTGCAGCGCCGTCAGCATTGCGTAGCGCGCAGGTCTCAATCAAGCCGGTGGACACGCTGGCGGAAGTGCGCGGCTCCTATGCAGGGGTTGAGACGCGGCTGGATTTCGGCGGCGAGTGGTGGACGATGCAGATCGTCACGCCGGTCATGGAGTGGGCCGACGCCGCAGCGGTATCGGCATGGTGCGACCTGCTGCGCGAAGCCGACGCCGTTGCTAAGGTCGCGGTTCCGGTGCAGGCGAGCAGGCTGGGAACTAGCGCCGCCAATACGCTCACGATCACGGCGCCCGCCGCTGCCGGGCAGCGGCTCGTTAGCGTGTCCGGCATTGGCGCCAACGCGACATTGCTGGCCGGGAGTTTTGTGCAAACTGCATCATTCCGGCTGCATCGCCTGCGCGAAGATGTCACGGCGGATGGGCTTGGTAACGGCGTGCTTAGCCTGTTCCCAAGGCTTCGCACTGTCTTGGCTGCGGAGCAGGCGCTTTCTATCGGCGCCACGCCGCCGCCTTTCGGCCTGTGGCGTCTGTCCGGGCGCCCCGGCCATGAGTGGGACGCCAACCGTGGCAGCTTGCTGGTCGGCGCGAAGACCCTGAATTTCATCGAGGCGCTGTCATGATAATTGCGCAGTTGATGCGGCTCGACGGGCCGGAAGGGGTTATCCGGCTATCGTCGCTCCCGTTCGAGTGGACCGACGCTTTCGGCGCGGTCTGGTCGCCGGGCGCGTTTCTCAGTATATCGCCGCGCGGTTCGACGTCAGCAATCGACGGCGGGTCGCTTAGCATCGTCTGGTCGGGCGCATCCGCCGCGCTGCTGGCGACGGCGCAGCATCCCGGCGTCATCCGATCTCAATTCAGGATGGTGACGGTTTTTCTCGGCGGCGAGCCTCTGGTGCAGATCGGCGCAGAGTTTGACGCCTTCGCCGGATTGGCCGAGACGCCCGAAGTCAGCGCAGACCCGGCAAATCCAAAGATCACGATCACCGTGCAGTCGCCCATGCTTGATCTTGTGCGGGCGCGCCCGGTGCGGCTCAAGGGGGCTGAGCGGATGCAGGATGTCGATCCGGGGCTGGCAGGATGACGCGCACCGAGGGGTGGGAGCTTCGTCTGGTGGCGGCAATCGAAGCCGCGCAGGGCCGATCATGGGCGTGGGGCAAACATGACTGCTGCGCGTTTGCGCGATCCTGCGTTGCCGCAATGACCGGCGGCGCGACGCCATGGGATGAGCATTACACCTACGGCACCGAGGCGGAGGCTGAGGCCATCGTCGGCGGTGGCGGGCTGGCGCGGCTGCTGGACGCTCACGCCACCCGATGCGCGCCCAGGATGGCGGGGCGCGGCGATCTGGCGGCGGTTCCGTCCGATTATGGCCCCGCCGGGATGACGCTCGGAGTGGTCGAGGGCGCGTGGGTCTGGTGCGCGGCCCCGCGCGGCTTGGCGCGGGTGGCGTTGGATAGTGCTGTGACTGCGTGGAGGATCGCATGACAGGCATCGTCATTGCATCGTCCGCCCGCAGGGGCTGGCGGATTAAGCGCATTATCGCAGCCTTGATGATGACAACCGCGATAGCAGCCCCGGCGCAGGCCGACCCGGTTAGCATCAGCCTTGCCGCTGCGACCGCCGCGTTTTCAACAGGGGCTGCCGTCACAGCCGCAGGTATAGCCGGGGGGCTGACCTTTGGCGCGGCGCTTTCGTCGCTGTCCTTTGCCGTCCTCGCTACATCGGCGGTTCTCGGCGGTGTCTTGGCCGGGGTTTCTCAGGCGCTGGCCGGGAAGCCTAAGAAGCTTGGTTCCGGCGCCCCGAACGCTGCGCTGCGTCAGCCGTCGCCGGTGCTCCCGCTGGTTTACGGCGAAACCCGTATCGGCGGCTTCGCGCGGGTTTATGCAGCGGGCGAGAACGGGTCGGCGGATCGGCGCAACCTCTATGCGGTGTGGGTTCTGGCGGCGCGCGAGATCGATTCCATCCTTGAGATATGGGATGGCGACAATCTAATGTGGTCGGCTGCCAACGGGGTTGAGGCAAGTTACGCTGACCGTATCGCGATTATGGGGGTTGCTACCGGCGCGCCGGGCCAGAGTCTCCCGGCGGCGCTGGTGGCATCGCTCCCGACAACGCTTGATGCAGCGGGCGCGGCGGAGACTAACGCTCACCTTGATGGCCTCCCCTACGTCGCAATGCGATTTACGCACGTTGCGCGGCTATGGGCGAACGGCCTGCCATCGGCGATGTGGTTCAAGGTGCGCGGGCATCGGGTGCACGATCCGCGCGCCGGGCTTGCCGTGTGGACACGCAACCTCGCATTGATTGCTGCGGATTATGTGCGCGACGCAGGCGGCGCGGCTGGCGACTATCTGGACGATGACAACATTTCAGCCGCCGCTAACCTGTGCGACGAGGCGGTGGCGCTGACGCCCAGCGGCACGCAGGCGCGCTATACCTTTGACGGCGCCATTGCGACCGACGCCGAACCGCGCGAGAACCTGATAGGCCTGATGGCGCATAGTGCGGGACAAGCGGTGTGGACGGGCGAAAGGCTGCTGTTGCAGCCCGGCGCATACTCCGCCCCGATTATCGCGTTTGGTTCGGATGATTTCGTCGCCCCGGTGAGGATCGCGCCGGAGACGCTGATAGAGGATCACATTGACGGCGTAGCGGGCATTTTTACATCCGCCGAAAATGGGTTTAATTCTACATCGTATCCGCAAATTACGCTGAGCGATTACGACCCTCTTAACGGCGCCGCGCGGCTGCTGCTGCTAGACCTGCCGAACATCAACGACGCTGACCGCGCGCAGCGGGTGGCGCTGTTGTCCTTGCGCCAGACCCGCCGGTTGAAAAGGTTCGGCTTTGCAGTGCCGCTGACGCCTGAGAACGCCGCGCTACAGGCGGGGGACCGGGTGAGCGTGAACCTCCCGGCCATCGGGCTAACCGCCGTGGCGCAGATCGTCACCCGCCGCTCGGTCTATGACCCCAGCGGCCCCCGCGTCGAGATCGAGGCGTTGGAAGATGGTGCGACGTTCTGGACGTGGAACGCCGACACGGCGACAGCCGCGCCTGTCTCGGTCGGGTCCAACTTTCCGAACCCATCAATTGTCGAACCGCCGGTTGCGCCACTGACAGCAACGGCGTCCACAAGATTGGCGGTGGACGGCACGTTTACGTCAACGCTTCTGCTTGCCTGGGGGGCGAGCGGCGACCCATTTTTGGATGACTACGAGGTCACATGGGTAGCGGGCGGGCGGAATCGCGTCGCGCGCACGCTGGAGCCGGAATACGAGATCGCGGGCGAGGCTGAAGGCGCGACGCTCGCAATCGAGGTTCGCGCGGTGAACACGCTGGGCGTGCGTTCGGCGCCGCTGACGCTGGGCAGCGTGGCGCTGGTTGCGGACACAACCCCGCCGCCGGTTCCGGTATTGTTGCTGTCAGCCCCTGTCATTGGCGGTGTGCGATTCAAGTTCGCGCCCAGCGCCGCGCGAGATTGGGCGGGGTGGGTTTCCTACGAGCGGTCTATCGCAGTTACCGTGACGCCGGAGCCGAGCGCATCCGCGCCCCGATGGGCGGTGGACGATGTGACGATTTCGGGCATGGTGCCCGGAGTGACGCGGCGTTGGTGGTGGCGGGCCATTGACCGATCGGGCAATCAGTCGGCGGCGGTCGGCCCCTATGATCTCACGCCGCGCCTGCTTGTCAACGCCGACATATCGCCGGGCGCGGTCACGATGGCGCTCCTTGAACCGTCAATCCAGGACGCCATCTCGGCGGGCGGGTTTGACATTGCCAATGCCGAGGCCGCGCGCGATGCCGCGCAGGCTGCGCAGGCGGCGGCGGAACTCGCAGCGGCTGACGCTGTAGCCGACGCGCTCGCCGCTGATGGCGCTGCGGTAACGGCTACAGCGGCTGCGGGCACAGCTACGACCAAGGCGGCGGAGGCTGCGGTTGATGCGTCCAACGCAGCCACCGCCGCCGCCACGGCTGCGACAGCGCGCGACGCTGCCCTCGCCTCCGCCAACGCGTCGGCATCGAGTGCAACCAGCGCCTCAACCAGCGCCACAACCGCCACCACGCAGGCAGCCGCCGCCACGTCAGCTAAAACGCTGGCAGAGTCAGCGCGCACACAGGCGCAAACAAGCGCGACGGCCTCGGCAACTAGCGCCACGGCGGCGGGCACATCCGCGACCAATGCGGGCGCTAGCGCCACTGCATCGCAAAGCAGCAGGCTTGCCGCCGATGCGGCGCAATCCGCCGCCGCATTGTCTGCAAGCGTGGCGGCTGGGGCTGCTGCAACCGCGACCGACAAGGCGGCTGAAGCCGGAACGCTGGTTGATACGGCGGCGAAGATCGGCCCCGGATCGAACATGATCCGCAACAGTGTGGCGACAGCCGAGCCGCTGACGGGGTGGATCGGGGCTATCAGCGCCAATACATCGGGCACGTTCAACGGGCGATTCATCCGTTTTGACAGCGGGGCGCGGGAAGAAGTTGCATTGCCGGGAAACCCGTTTGGTCGCACTTATCGCGTCAGCGGGTGGTTCTGGAATGGCCATACCAGCCCCTTGCGCGTGGGCATTGTTGACGGCACGTCGAACGCCCAGATTTCACCTCTGGTAATCTTGCGCCCTGCGGCAAGCGATTGGGCCTATGTCTCTATGACTGTGACCGGAACCGTCGATGCGGAGAGCTTTCGGTTCCGTTTCTTTTGCGCGCTGCCGCCAGACTTTGCTGGCATTCAGTCGCTAATCATTGAGGACATCACCGCCGCCGCAGAAGAAGCGTCCGCTGCGGTGCAGGTCGAGACCACTGCGCGCGTCAATGAGACCGAACAGCTCGCGCGGTTCTTGGTTCGCACGACGCTGCTGAGCGGTGGGCGCCGAGTGATTAGCGGGTTCGGTTTTCAAAGCGCTATCACCGAGGGCGGCACGCCCGAAAGTGAGTTTGAAATCCTCGCGGACAAGTTCAAGGTGGTGGCCCCCGCCTCCGTGCCGGGCCAGCCGTCCAAGACCATGTTCGCGGTGCAGAATGTCAACGGGGCACCCGAGGTTGTGGTCAACGGCCTGCTGTTCGCGGACAGCATTGTAACCAAGCGCGTCATCGCGCCGCTGGCGGTCGGCACGACGGAGATCGCAAACAACGCAGTTTCGAGGCCGTATTCGGCGACTGGTTCCGCCTTGAACGCCACCGTCGCAACGGTAAATATGGCGCGCAATGGCTATATTCTCGCCGGATACAGCCGGTCTTTTTCAGCAGTAGGTGGGTCTAATGCTAGGTTCTTGCTTAAAATTGATGGCGTAGTAGTTCTAGATTCCCTCATCACCGGGCCGCAAAACGTGGTGCAGTTTGCAGTTCGCGCGGTAAGTTCTGGCAGCCGGGTTGTCAGGATTGAAGTGCAAGGGGGGGGTATAGACGAAGTAGGCAATTACACCGCTTTCGCAATGGGGGTTTACGCATGAGATACGCCATCGCCGACGCCTCGGGCCGCATTGAGCAGATCATAGATATTCCTGATGACGACACGCCGGATGCGCATCTTGCGACGCTTGGCGCCGGGTGGTCTGCGGTCGAAAGCGCCTTTGCGACGCTTGATCTGCACTATGTCGATGGGGGTGTAGTCATGCCGCGTCCAATCCCGCCGCCGCCGCCTGCCCTTGCATCTGGCGTTGATGCGCTGTGGGTCGGCCTGCCGCCCGGCGCGCTGGTAACGCTATCAGACCCGGTAACCGGTCCCGCTGGTTCCGATCACGCCAGCCCGACCGGCGATCTGCTTCTACCTGCGCCGACGCCGGGGCCGTGGGTGCTGGACGTTGCGGAGACGTTCCCATGGCTAGGCGCTACGTTCAACGTTGAGGTCGCGCCGTGATCGTGTTCAGCCGCCCGCCGCTGCCTGTCCCGGAAAGCCTGACCCGCGTCCAGTTTTTGCTGGTCGCCCGAACGCTTGGCCAGACAATAGAGACGATGCGCAGCGAAATTGATGCGTTTGGCGCGGCGAACAGCTTCACCGCAGGCGAGATCGCCGACGCAAAAATTCGTCTCGAAGGGATGCAGTTTGATCGCGACGCCGTGATCCTAAACATGGTCGCTGCGGCCTTGGGGCTAACGTCGGAACAGATCGATGACCTTTTCCGTTACGGCGCCACGCTTTAGCAGCAATGCCGCGCCCCGCTGGCGCCGTGCGGCGGGTTTGCTTGAACGGGCACACTAGCGTATGATGGCGCGGCGACTATCCGGCGCGCGGCGATTGGCGGCACTTTCAGCGGCGGGCGCCGCTTACCCCCCCGGAGGCTTGACATGAACGGGCTTGGCATCGGCATGTGGCGTAATACAGGGGCGGCTACGCCGTTCATCGCAGCAGCCGCCCCCTCCGGCTTGACCGTCACCATTGCAGAGGCGTCGCTTGGCTTTGGCGACACCGCGACGGCAAGCGTCAGCGTCAGCGGCACCCCTGCGCCGACGCTCGCCTATCAGTGGACGCTCGACGGCGTGGACGCGGAGGGGCAGACCGGGCCAACGTTCGAGGGCGTTCCGGTTGGCGCGCTGCGGGTGCGCGTGACGGCGACCAACAGCGAAGGCGTGGCGGGGCCGGTCACGTCGCTACCGGTCACGGTCACGGCGCTTGCGCCGGGCGCGTTCTCGGCGGGGCAGTGGGCCATGGACGCTACCGGCGTTTCCGGCGAGATCGTAATCACGCTGTTCGGCCTGCCGCCCGAGAACGGCGCGGCGATCACCAGTGTCGAGCACGCCGTCAGCACACAGCGCAAAAGCTGGTTCTCCACGACTGCTTCGCAGGACTGGAGCGGCGCGCAGCAGGTGGCGCCATTCATGGCGAACAACTCGCCGTGGAACCTGGCGTCCAAGGCCGGTTCGGATTGGGCGGTCTCGGTGGCGTATGGCGGGCCGTCCGGGCTGAAACTCTACAGCCGGACTTCGGCCCTGCCGATGGACGTTGGGCAAGTCGCGGGCGCGCCGTTTGTGGCGCTGGGCAAGCACTATAACGAAGCCACAACGGTAAACCCGTTCATGCAGGACGGCCTGATCGGGCTAAGGTCCGACGCCATTACCGACTTCACGGCGGCTGCCACATGGACCGATCTAAGCACCGACCCTGATCGTTCATGGCTCGGTGCAATCCAGCTCTATGGGTCGGTTCTCCGCACCCAGTCCTTTGACTGGAACAATGCAGGGGCGTCGTTCTTCGATATTCAAATTCGGCTGAGCGCAGCCAATGTGGTAAACTTCCCTGCGATGACGGGGACTAACAGCTACACCGCAACAATCGGTGGGGTTTCCTGGAACGTTGTGAGAAGTATCACGACTTGGCAGGGCGCCAACACCCGAAGCTACGGCTTCCAGCCGGTTTCAGGCGAGGCCAGCGAGGCGCCATGCAAGGCGGTCATCGACTGGATCGTGGCTAACGAGGTCGCGAACTTCGCGCAAGCGGACGCCTATATCTGGCTCTATGGCGTGCAGGCATGGGTTGAACCCAGAGCGGGCGTCACCGATCTCACCATCAGCGATTTCGCTGTGGCCCTCAATGGCGTGGAGTATTCCAGCCAGCTCACTTGGAGCGCCCTCCCCAGCCTGGCGCTGAACAGCGCGAACAGCCTGACCGGGTTCGTTGACGGCCGCATGGCGGATGCGACCTTGCGCGCGGTGAACAGCGTCGGCGCAGGGCCGGAGAGCGACGCCAAGACGGAGACGCCGTTCGCGCCTGTCGCGCCCGCGATGCTTAGCGACAACGAATGGACGTTCCAGCCGGTCGCGGCATCCACCGATCTTGAAGTGTCTATCGCACAGGTGACAGACTGGACCGGGTTCAGCTTGAACGTGGATGCGTCGGGGGCGGTTTCAGCGCCCTACACCGCGCTCAATGCAGGGCCGGTCAACCTTTCCACCCCGACGATCAGCGGCACGCCCGCGCTTGGGGCGACGATGGCGGCGGATACCGGGCGCTGGGCGACGCTACCCGGCGTCACCAGCTACGCATACCAGTGGAAGCGCAACGGCGTGGCGATCAGCGGGGCAACGGCCTCGACCTACAATCTTGTCAGCGCGGACGCCAGCACGAATTTGTCGGTGGTCGTCACGCCGACCGATGCGCAGGGCACGCCAGCGGCTGGCGGCGCGGAAAGCGTGGCGACGGCAATCGGCGCGTTTGCGCCTGCGACGCCTGACCTGTTTGCGGTCGCTGTCGGCGCGTTGCGGAACGCGAACGCCTTCGACATGGGCGACGCGGCGTGGACGAACGACGGGTCCACGACAATCACGGCGCTGGCGGCGGATGGGCCTTACCTGGCCCCGCAAACCATCACCGTCTCCGTCGCGCAGACCTTCAGAGGGCGCAAGACCTCTCTCGGGACGCTCGCCAACGCGGCGGTCTATCGCTGCGCCGCAATGGTAAAGGCAGGTGTCGGAAACCGCTGCCAGATCCTGCTTGAGTCTGGCGCGAACAACGCCACAGTTTACACGACCGACGTGGGCGGTGTCGGCGCGCTGACCGTCACCCACAGCGCGACGCGCCCCGGCACCATCACCAACGAAGTGATTGAGGACGCGGGGGGCGGGTATCGTCGCATCCGGTTTGACTACACGCCAAACGCAGCGGCAACGCACACAATCAAAACCAGCCCATTTGCGAACGTGGTCGGGGCGTCGGTTGACGTTTACGGCTGCGGCGCGGCTGAGCAGGCGTGAGGGGCTAGAGCATGAGCGCAACAATCCGTCTATCCGGCTACCCTGCCGCCGCCCCTGTCTCGCTACAGGTGGCGGGGGTCAACGCGGTCGGAACCGGCCCGCTGAGCGTGGCGAAGTCGGCGACGCCCGGCGCGGCTGCTGGCGCGGCTCCCGCCCTGTGGGGAAGCATCGCGCACGGCGCGGAACTGAGCGCTGCGTCGCTGGACGTGAGCGCGTGGGCGCTGGACGGCGCGACCGAGACGGCGCTCGACGCGGCGGCGCCCTACACCGCGCCGCGCCGCGTAACCGGCGATCAGGTGTGGCATCGCAAGAACACCACAACCGCAGCGCTGACTGTCGGTGTCGGCTATCCGTTCGCGGCCATCGTCAAGCCGGGGACCAGCAACGCCGCGCGCATCGTGGTCCGAGAGGCGGGCGGCGGCGAAGCGCGGGTGCTGACGACGGGGTTCGCCGCCGTTACGGTAGCCTATTCAGCCGCCGCGCCGGGGACGATCACTGGCGCGGCGGTCGAGGTGCTGGCGGATGGGTTCGTTCGCCTGTCCGGCGTGTTCACGCCCGGCATCGCCACGACCTACAGCTTTGGCGTCGGGCCGAACCCCGCATCCGGCGTGTCAGGGAACGTCGATGTCTATGGCGGCGCGCTGGCCGAGCCGGAAGCATCCCCGCCCCCGCCCGAGCCGGAGCCGGAAACAGTCCCGACCCCGTTTGCGCCGGAGCAATGGGAATTGCTGGACGCGGGAACGAACGGAACAACGCTGATCGTGCGCATTCTGGAATTGCCTTATGACGGCGGCAGGCCGCTGACGTTCATCGGCTATCGGCTGAACGGGAGCGCCGCCAGCATCGGGTTTCCGGCCATCGCGCCGGGAGATTACCAGATCACGGTCCCGTCCCTCACCGAGGCGTCGGTGCTGCTGCGGGCGGCGAATGCTCTTGGTGGTGTGTCATCGGCGCCGAAGGTCGCGACGCCGACGGCGACGGCTGCGCCCGATCCCGGCCCATCGGATTTCGCCGTCGCCGCGAACGGCTATCTTGAACAGCACTACGCGATCAACGTCGGCGTCCCCGTCGCAGCATCGGACCCCGCCAACTCAGGAACATGGGGCGGAGAAAAGCCTGTCAACACAACGGGCTATAACAAGCTGACGCGCATCGCGGGCAACACGCTTCCGCTGCACGGCTTCGGCAAGGCATACCTGCTCGGCTCGGGCGCCATCGTTTACGCCAACGCCATCGGAGACCTGATCTTTCACCCCAACGGCGCATACGACAGCTTGAACCCGGGCGAGAACGCCATCGTCGATCTCACATACCGGCAGAACGGCGACGTAGCGGACAAACATGTCACCATCCGCGTCACCGGCTCGACGGCGGTCGGCCCGGACCTTGCGCGCGGCGTGACGCCTGGCGCGAGCATGACGCTTATATCAAGTGTCGCGGCGGGCGAGGTGCTGGAGGTCGCGTTCACGGCGGCGGGTTCGGCGGTGACGCCCAGCTTTGGCGGCGCTACAGGCAAATCCTGCCCGGCAGGGCGGCGCGACGTGCAATACCTGCGCCCGACCAGCGCATCGACGGCGTTGACCTTCGCGGGCGGGACCGTCTCCAACGTGATCGCCAAGGTGGTGCAGACGCCTGGCGACGCGGCCAGCATCCGCAAGCTGACGGCCAGTCGGAGCGGCTCGACGCTTTCGCTGGCCTGGGACACGACCACGAGAGCAGGCCTGCCTGCCACATCGGGCGCGGTGACGACGGGGCCGACAACCGTAACCAATGGCGGCACGGTGCGGACGATCAACCTGACACCGACCACGGACTATTTCATGGACCGCGTGACGATGATCGACAGCGGGCGCATGGTGCGCGCTGGATCATTGCGCAATCTGACCGTTCTCGACTGCGTGCGCGACGGCACGTCAGCGACCTTCAGCATCCGCGAGGGCGCAGGAACACTGGTGCTGGGCGTCAACTCGCAATGGTCTCCTGTTTTCCTCGGGCCGATCCATGTGCAGAACCTCTACAGCGATCTCGACATTCGCACCTATCCGAACATGGACAACGTGAACGTCACCATTGGCGGAAAAAGCATCCGCTCGCTGAACAACGATACGGTCGATCTTGACGGCCCCGCCGACAACCTTTTCAGCGATCCGTGGGGCAATGATATCCGCTTCATCAACGTGGACAGCCGCAACACCGGCGACGCGCATTTCGATTGCAAGGCTCCCGCGCAAATCTTCGCGTGCTCGATGGGCGAGGGCGCGCTACTGGGGCAAACGTCGAAGGACGGCCCGAGCGACGGCGTGACCTATGGCGGCTGGCGTGGCATCCGCAACTGGCGGCTCACGACGACGGCCAGCCGATGCTACGTCGCCCGCAAGGCGCGGGACATCGAACTGTGGATCGGGTCGCCCTACGCCTTCACCCAGCTCTGGATGTATCAGATCGAGGGGGGCAAGGTCCGCGCGCACGAGGACATCACCGGCGTCGGGTTTGATACGCGCGGCGGCTGGGAAAGCGGCTGGGGGTCGCTCTGGGACGGGCGCATGGCTGGCGAGTGGGTCAACCCGCAAACGTCCATCGCCCAGCCGTTTCAGATACTGGTGAAACACACCAAGCCAGACCTGAAACCCGCCGCCGACTACGCCGCGACCGACTTCGAGTTCGAACAATCGCTGAACGGCGGCGCGAGCTGGTCGCCGCTGGCGGTGGAACGCACCGGGCCGAACGACTGCTGGGGCGCCACGCGGCGCACGATCACCGGCGTCTCGACCAGCATCACGCACGTCCGGGCGCGGGCGCGCTGGGGCGCCAAGGTCGGCGCGTGGACGCAGACGGGGGTGACGATATGATAAACCAGCAAGAAATCCGCGGCGCAGTGCGCGACGCGCTTGGCGATCTGCCGATTGAGGTCTCCGTCTTGATGGCGGTGATTGAGGTCGAAAGCGGCAACAAGATATTCGCCGAGATCGACGGCAAGCAGATGCCGCTGATTTTATTTGAGTATCATGTGTTCTACCGCAACTTGCAGCGAGAGGACCGGGCGGCGGCGGTGGCGTCGCGCCTTGCCGCACCCCGCTGGGGGGACATCCCCTATCCCAAGACGCAGCGTGAGCGGTATGAGCTGCTGGCGAAAGCCTCGATGATCGACGCCGAAGCGGCCTATGCGGCGTGTTCCTGGGGCGTAGGGCAGGTGCTGGGCGAAAACGCAAAGTGGCTCGGTTATGAGAGCGCGGTTGCGATGGCGCAGGTGGCGCAGTCGGGCTTGGCCGGGCAAGTCGAGATCATGCTGCGGTTCATCGAGAAGCGCGGGCTGACCGACGCGCTGGTGATGAAGGATTGGGCGGCATTCGCCCATGGCTACAACGGCCCGCTTCACGCGCGCCACGACTACGCCGGCAGGATGGCGCGGGCGTATGAACGGATCAGCGGAAAAGTGCCGCCGAACGTGCTCAAGCTGGGCGACAGCGGCTCGGCAGTGGCCGAACTCCAGGAACTGCTGGGCGAGAAGCCGGACGGCATTTTTGGAACGGCAACGGACGCTGCGGTGCGCCACCATCAACGGCAAGAGGGACTGAAAGTCGATGGCATTGTCGGGGCCAAGACATGGGCATCGCTTCGGAAGATTACCGGGCAGCGCCCTCCCGCAGCGCCGACGCGCACCGGCGGCACCGCCACGGCGGATAAGATCGGCGGCGGCGTGACGGCTATTGTTATCGGGGCCGGGGCTGCGCGTGGCGAACTCACGGCATGGGCGGAAGCGGCTGGCATTGCGCCGATTTGGGTTCTCGGCCCGGTCCTCGTGCTGGGCATCGTTGCGCTTGGCGTGTTCGCATGGCCGCGCGTCCTGAATATGATTGACGGATGGAGGCGCGCGACGTGACCGAACATGAAGCTGGGATGCTGCACGCTGACATTCAGCGGCTGCGGGAACAAATCGGGTCATGGGTAAAGTGGGGCATCACACTATTTGCCGGGGTGATAATCGCCGGGCTTGTAGGACTTGGTATGACGTTGCAACGAGTAGAAGAAAACGAGCAGCGCAGCGTTAAATCAATGGTCAAGGCGGAGCAAGTCGAGGGGCGTGTCTCAAAACTTGAGGGGGATCGCGATCTGCTGGGCGAGCGCATGTCCACGCTGCGTGACGCGATCTTGATGCTTTCCGCCGACGTGCGAGAAATGCTTGCAAGAGAGCGCGATCGCGGCGCGGGATGGCGCGGCGGAAAGCAAGAATGACCACGACGATCTCCGCCCGCCGCGCCGGGGACGTGGTGCGCATCGAGGTCGAGACAACATCCCCGGACGTGCGCCCGGTGTATCTCACGCTGGCCCTGGCCGACGCCGCACGGCTGGGCGCCCAGATCATCAACGCGGCAAAGGAGGCCGAACGATGATGATGAAGATTGCAGCGACGATGATCCTGGCGGCGGGCGTTGCGCAGGCGCAGTCAGCACCTTGCGCCCCGCGCGGCGACATGGTTGCGGAACTTGGCGCCAAGTATGGCGAGACGCGGCGCGGCGCAGGCATCGCCGGGCGAACCGCCGTTGTCGAGGTTTTCGTCTCCGATGAAACGGGGACATGGACAATCATTCTCACGCGGCCTGACGGCGTGTCGTGCGCTATGGCGGCGGGCGAGGCGTGGCTGGACGAGCGCCCGCCGGTTGGTGATCCGTCGTGATCGCAACCGCTATCGCGATTGACGCATGGGAGAGACTGACATGACCGATATGCGAGACGTAACCCCTCCCGCGTGCTGGGGTTTTCCGCAGTGGAGCGCGGAAGCAGAGGCGCGCGAACAGGACGTGGACCGCGAGGAGGACGGCTTGACCGTCACGCCGTCGTGACCGCGCCCTTGTGGTTCGCGCTCGCTATGGCGCCGATGCTTGGCGCGGCGGTCGCGGCGCAGTGGTGGGGCGACGCCTGCCTTCGCGCCATGATCGGGCGGGGCTTCCCATGATCGCGCTGCTGGCGTCGCCTCTCGCCCGGTGGCTGTTGGTGGCCGGGGCGTTCGCGGCGCTGGCGTTGGGGGCATATGTCCAGACGCTGCGGCTTGACGCGGCGCGGCTCGAACTGGCGGCGGCGCAGCGTGAGGTGGCCGCGCAGGCGGCGCACATAGACGCCCAGCGCGCCGCCCTTGCGGGATACGCCACCAGCGCGGCGCAGGCGCGCGCACAGGCGCAGGAGGCGACGCGGCTATACCAAGGCGCTGTTGCGCGTATCGCCCGCGCGCGGGCCTCTGGCGGGCCGCAGGCGGCGGCGCAGGAGGCGGCGGACTATCTCCGGGGCGCGCCATGATCCGGGCCGCACTGGCGCTGATGCTGCTGTCAGGATGCGCCGCGCAGACATTCGCGCCGGATCGCATCGCCCCCGCGCAAATCCCGGAGCCATCCGCGCCGCCGTCCTGGCCGGAGATCGAGCCGCGCGCCACCGCTGACGGTGTTGTGCTGACGCCCGAGGACGCGGCGGCGATTGGTGGATACCGCGACGCCGTTGGCGCATGGGTCGCGGAGGCCCTTGCTTGGGGCGGCTATTGGCGCACAATCGCAGGGGGTGCAGATGGTGACGGATCGACAACGCCAGATCGCTGAGGCGGTCGCTCAACACGGGTCGCACCGGCGCGCGGCTGAGGCGCTGGGGGTGGGTCACTCAACGGTTGATAAGGCGATGGCGCGCATCCGGAAAGATGATCCGGCGTGGGCTGAGCGAAGCGAGAGTCGCATTGACAGGGGCGACTTCACGGCGCCAGCACCCCCTAAGCATCTGGGGGAAACTCCCGCAGAACGATGGGCGCGCCGCCGCCAACGATTCCAAAATGCGAAGGCGGCGACGGATGCGCGCGAATGGATGCAGTTCCGGCTGAAGCGGGTAGAACCCTGCGCCGTGCTATGGTTTGGCGACCCTCATCTAGATGATGATGGGTGCGATTTTGATGCGCTCGAAGCGGCAATCAGAATCGGCAATTTGCCGGGCGTCTATTCCGTAGGCATTGGAGATTATACGAATAATTGGGTTGGCAGGCTGGCGCGGCTCTACGCGCACCAGGAGGGAACCGCGGCGACGGCATGGGCGGACGCGCGCTATTTTATCCGCGATAGGGGGTTGCAATGGCTGACGCTAATCAAGGGCAACCATGATCTTTGGGCAGGGGCTGGCGACCCTATTGACTACATCGCGGAAGGCACCGCGGATGTGGCGACATGGCGGGCGCGGTTTACGCTTGCATGGTCTAATGGCGCTGAATTGCGCATAGACGCCGCGCATGACTTCAAGGGTCACTCGCAGTATAGCGCCAGCTTCGGCCCTAAGAAGGAAGCATACTTTGACGGGCGCGCGCAAATCTATGTCTGCGGTCACAAACATTCGGCAAGCCTTGACCGGTTTAATCACCCATTCCGGGGCACAAAACATGAGGCGTTTCGCGTCGCGGGATTCAAGCGTATGGATCAGCACGCTCTAGTTAATGGATTTTCAGACGCCACGCACGGGGAAGCTATGCTGACGGTAATCGACCCGCGCACCGTGTATCTTGACGGCGCGCCAAAATTCAGAACGTTTGATTGCGTTGAAGACGGCGCGGCATATTTGCAAAGCCTGCAAGCATGAGCCGCGACGCGCTGGAGGCGTGGGCCGACGCGGCGGCGGGGCTGATCGTCGCGACCGCGCTGGTGTGGGCGCTGTCGGCGGCGTTCTTCGCGGTAGGCGTGCCGCGCCGCTACGCCGTGCGGCGGCTGTTCCGGCGGCTTGAGTGATGGCCGCGATCAAGGCTCCTTTCCCATGGTTCGGCGGCAAGAGCCGCGTAGCGCCTGCGGTGCTGATATGATCCGCTACGAAACGCCGGTTGGGACGCTTGAGACATCCGCGCCCATGACGCCAGCAGGATGGCGGGCGCTCATGCGCTGGGTTCTGAGCGGGCCGCTAGGCGATGACCCGGCGGGCTGGGATGCGTTGCAGCAGGCGGCGGCGAGGCTGCGGGGATAAATACCGCCGGGGATCGGGGGTGGGGAATGTCAAGCCTTGTCCGGTTTAGCCTGGCGATCAACCGCATGACTGGCGGCCCGCGCGGGGAGATGTTCTGCGCGCGGGCGCATCGTCGCGGCTGGCGACGGCTGGAGCGCGCGATAGACGCCGTGTTCCTGCGGCTGCGTGGCGAGCGGGGGCATTGCCGCTCAATCTGGGCGTGGCACTACGACGATTAGTGCGACGCCTTGGCCTGCGCAAACAGGCGGAGCAAATCATCCCGACGCGCACCTTGACGTGGCCGGTCGATCCGACAGACCCGCCCGGCTTCCAGCGATGCTGACGCGACGCGGTCGCGTGCTGGCCGTGCTTACCGCGCATCGGGAAACTCCCGCACCATCAGATCAGCCGGGATCGGAGCCTTCCTCGCCATCTGCTTCATAAAGAACGGCACGCTTGCCGCCGCGCACTGATCGCGCAACGACCGCGCCCAATCGGGGTGCATCGGTCGCGCGCCGGGGCCGCTTTCGCCGCCAACGATGAGCCAGTTGAGGCGGCGGGCGCACCAGTCCGTCTCCTCGGTCTGGTGCGCGCCGAACATATAGGCGGTCAGGTCCACCGGCCCCAGCAGCGGCTCGGCGCTGACGAACCGCACCGCCGCCGGGGTCGCCAGCAGGTGCGGGATGCGCGCGTCGGCGGTCGGCTGGTCCTCGACAGACTTGCCAAGCCAGACGTTGGGGAGGGGCCACGAAGGCGTCCGCAATGAGAGCGGGTCAGGGGCTGGAAGATACGCCAGCACTGCCCTGTCGGGATAAACCGTGTCGCGTTGGCGGGTCGTCATGTAGGCCCGCATCCGCTCCGGACGCTTCGTCAGCACCTGGAACGTGTGCTGCGGGGCCAGCGCCATGACGGCGAACACGCGGTCGATCCATTCGTCGGGCACGTCCTGATGGAACAGGTCGGACATGCTGTTGACGAAGATGCGCCGGGGCTTGCGCCAGCGCAGCGGATGGTAGAGCGCGCTTTCGATCAGCGCGACCTTGCCGGTCCAGCGCGGGCCTTTCGCCGTGCGCCCCGGCCAGCCCCTCGTATGGCTGGCCGGGGCCGCTGAACCGCGCCGCGACACGCTCGGCATAGCAGCTGCGGCAGCCTTCAGAGACGCGACAGCAGCCGCGCAGGGGGTTCCACGTCGCGTCGGTCCATTCGATGCCGGTGCGGTCGCTCATTTCCGGGCCTCCACGCCGTCCGCGCCTTCGGGGATCGGCGCTTCCCTTGCGGCACTGCGTTCACACTCGGCTTTTACCGTCTGCACCTCCCGCACGAACGCGAGTGCAGCCTCGGCGAGACGCACCTGCTGTTTCAGCCCTTTGTCATACATCGCCTTGATGTAGAGCGTCGGGTCTGTAATGTGCATGTAGCTGTGCATTTGGCGCTCGGCGTCCACCAGTGCGGCGAGCGTGCCTACTTGTGTTGCGAGCATCTGCGCGGCGAAGCCGATAGCATCCATCGCCATCTTGTGTTCGACTTGGTTAGTCATGTTTTGTCCTTCCCCGCGTCGATGTGCTCGCACTCGACCTGCATCCGCGCCGCAAGCAAATACCAAATCTCCGCGACCTCAGGCGGCGCCCAGACGCGCGCCCATAGGTAGCCCGCCCAGACGCAGTTGCGCGCGTGGTGTGTGGGTGTGCCGCCAGCTTGCATGGCGAGGGTGATGAAATCAGTCACGGCCTCCACTCCAAATCCTTCCATGGCCGGGCAAGGTCTGCCCATACCGTGCGGTAGTCGTCTCGCGTCGCACCCATGCGCCGCTCGGCAAGATCAACGTTGCGCCGCGCCCCCGGCTCATCGCCGAACAATTCCATGCGAGCGTAGGCGATGGTGATATACGCCTCCGCGTCGGCGCGGGCTTCGCAGCCTTCGTCGAGCGCCCAGCGCGCGCCGCCGTAGCTGATGAAAACGAGCGACACCGAGTCAGATGTCGCCGGGACCATGCAAGAGCGGCCCCCGATAGCCGTGCTGGAAGACGGGGCGATTGCGTCGGGCGTCGTGGCGACGCCGCTGAAGCGGCTTCCTCCGCCGCCACCAGCCCCGCCCGCGATGGCGATTGCCTGCGCCCCGGCGGCTGAAACGGCCTCCTGCGCCTGGGCAGCGGCGGGGATTGCCATAGCGGCGGCGAGCGCGATAATATGCTTCATAGCGGGTTCCTTTGGATGGGGCATCGTTAGACGGGGCGGCGAGTGCAGCGCCGCCCCGCAGTTTCTTAGAAGCGCCCGCGACTGATGCGAGCGCGCGCTCCGTAGGCGCCATCGGCGATCCCATTGACCGGGCCGAACCGCAGCGACCGAACGGTTGCCGAGCCGGTGCTTTCCGTGACGCCGCGCCCAGCGTAGCTCTTGCCATAGGCGCGGGATTCGAAGCGCCCGGCGGCGAAATTCCCCGCGCCGGTATCCGTGAGAGACGCGATCCCGTTGGCGCTGCTGCGCAGGTCAGTGGAGTTGCGAACGGGCTGGGTCGCGAGGGCGGCGCTGGCGATCAGCGCGGCGGCGATGGTGGTGGTGGCGAAAAGTTTCATCGTGTTCTCCTTGGCCGGGCAGGATCACCCGTCGCTGCGCCGCCCGGAGACGGCGCAGAAAGAGGGGATCAGAGCCCAGCGCCGTCAAGAAATTGCGGGCGCACGTTGCCGTTCAGACGCCTATTCGCATGGCGGCGGAGAATGAACGCCTCCAGGTCGGAGAGGACCTCCTCGGCATCGCGCCTCGGGTTTGCAAAGTGGTGCCTCTCGTTTGCAAACTTGAGCAGCGGGCGCAGCACCGAGACGATCTTATCGACTTCGCGGGCGTATTCATCGGAGCGATAGCCAAGATGCGACGGGTATGCGTCGTGATGCCAGAGCCAAGCCTTGCGCGCGATCTCAGTCGAGAGAGGCGCGAGCGCGTTCTGGATGTAGATAGGGTAGTTTGTCATGTCGGCCCCCTGTTAGGATTGCGGCAGTTAGCAAAGAACCAGCGCCGCGATTGCGGTCACAATCGCAGCAGATGCGGCAATGAGCGCGGCGCCAAGCCATGCCATATTGGGCGGGCTATCGTCCTCGAACCATTCCGCGTCGCGCGCGCGGGCCTCGTCAATCACGTCTGCGTCGAAATCGTCGTTGCTTAGCCGGGTCATTTCCGTTCTCCCTTTTCCCAAGCTGCAGCCGGGACAACCCCGCCTGTCAGCTTCGCAATGCGCGCTCGCGTGTATGGCGACGGCGTATGTCCACCGCTTAGCCATCGCGAAAGCGTCACCGGCGTTACCTGCAAGTGGCGCGCCGCCCATGTGTGCTTGATGCCGTGATCGGCGAGCCAAGCCCTGAATTTGCTACCTGCGTTGTTCATGGCGCCTATCATACGTTACTCTCCCGTATAGTCAACGCCGGACAAGCGTTCCGTCCAACTTTTTTTTCCAGGGGCTGCGCTTGCTTCCTGGGATGGTCGCGCGCGCGGGAGCCTTGGCGCCCAGGTGCTTAGCCTCTAGCCGCTTGGCGCGGGCGGTATCGCCTGCATCGCGAGCCGTTTTGCCAGCGTGGCAAGCCTTGTGCGCCGGGCGCAGGTTCTCGCCGTGGTCATCTCCGCCCTGCGCCAAGGGGACAACATGCTCAACATCCCAAACCTCTCGCGTCCCGTCGATTGTGCCGCCGCAGATGTGGCAAACCCCGCCAGATGCAGCGAAGATCGCAACGCGTTCACGGGTGCTGATATGCCTGCGGGCGGTCATGGGTGCTCAGCGTATGCGCACAAGGCGTCATAGCCAATCACGCAAGCCAATTCGTGCGTGTGCACGTGCGCCTCGCGCGCATTGTATCCAGC
>Ga0210044_10004061_pt1 | contig 20640 bp, 25 predicted proteins | sample CryGey13umfilter_2_FD_183959 | JGI IMG/M metagenome (GOLD analysis project Ga0210044, IMG submission 183959) | Groundwater microbial communities from aquifer in Utah, USA - Crystal Geyser 4/9/14 3 um filter (SPAdes) (version 2) | ecosystem: Environmental > Aquatic > Deep subsurface >... | reverse complement strand
CCCGCCTGTCGGGACGCATGCCGGGTGACAGACGCTGGGCTTCAGGCATGGGCGCCCTGGCAGCGGTAGAGTTATCCAGCACCAGCTGCTCGGTTGTGTGGTACATCTTGTTACCCATGCCGAGTACCCGGATGTTGTTGGAGTCTTCGGCATAAATGCCGAATTCGTAGTTGTCGATGATGCAGTTTCTGACCGTCACATTGTCCGATCGTTTGATATAGATGCCGATACCATCGCCCTGACCGGTTAAACGTGCGCCATCGCAATCGAGCACGACGTTCGGGGCCTTGATGATGATAACGCCGAGATCACCGTAATCGTCGGCATTGTAGTTATTCGTACAGATCTGCGTGTCGCTGCTGATCTCGATATTGTTGTTCAGGCTGACACAGGCCGTGCAGTCGCGATTGCAGCCATCATCGTCGACACTGTTGCCGTCATCGCACTGCTCCTGCGGTGACTGGGTCACTCCGTCACCGCAGTAGTGACAGCCGGAGAGGTCATAGCTGCAGTTATCTTTACAGCGCAGGGTACCGCCCCAGTACCATGGGTCGGGAATGGATGAACGTTTCACGCCGTTTTTGTCGAAATCGGTGCAGATGGCATGGTTAAGGTATTCGCTGTCGCACTGCTCGTTCGAGTCGATCACACCGTCGCCGCACCAGAAGCGGCGGCAGTCATTGCGGCAACCGTTGGGCTGGATATCGGAGTTGAGCTGGCCTTCATCGCAGACCTCGCCCACTCCGATAAAACCATCGCCGCAGATACCGTCAGCCAGGCCGCCACGGTTGTCGCAGAACGATCTTATATTGGTGATAGCGCCGTCGGCGCAGCGGTATTTGGCCGCATCTGCCGGAGCCGAAAGCAGTAGCAGTGTTGAAAGTGTCAGTAACAGAGCGTGTGCAGGTCTGAATCTTGCCATGATAACCACCTCATGATTCTGAAAAAGAGAGCACTTCTATTGTAGACCAGCGCTTCCGCCTTCGCCTGTTTTTTGTCCCCTGTTTGGGGGACAGCGAATTTTCCTGATATCGCTATGATGCGCCACCGTCAGGCAGGACGGGAGTGGGGGCGCGAGTGGTATTGGCATGTGACGTGAAGGAAAAACAGCCGAACGGGCAAAAGAGTCCGTTCGATGAACTGGTCAATGAGCTGATTGACGGATCGGCTGAGGTTTATGGTCAGCGGCCCGAGGCCTGGAGCATGGCGCTGCTGCTCAGTCTTGAGTGGAAGCGCTTTGAAGAACTGTGTCAGGCGCTGCTGAACGACATCGGCCTGCATACAGCCTGTACGTCGTTTGGTTCCGATGTGGATATTGAAATTTTTTCGAAAACCGGGCCAAAGCGGGTTGCTGCCATCGTCTGGTGCAAAGTCCGGAGTCACCCGGTCGCGCTGGAACAGGTCATGGATCTGCATGCAGTGATGGCGGCAAGGGGCATCAGGAAAGGGTATTTTATCACCACGGCTGCCTTTTCAGATGATGCCTGCCGGCTTGGTGCAAGAGACGGTCTCTCCCTGATCAGTGGCAGGAAACTGCTGCAACTGATCAGCGCCTTGCCGCCGGCGAAATCCGACAGGCTGCTCAGACTTGCAGCTGCCGGTGACTACACCGTACCGACCTGTCCGGGTTGTGGTGCAAAAATGGTTGCAGGAAAAGCATCGGAGAAGAGCGAATCACGATGGCGTTGTCTGAGCGCGCCGCGTTGTAAAGGGGCGCTCCATAGCAAGCAGCCCGCGTAAGGCCTCTGCTGTCCGGATAGGCTATAATCGGGATACAGGAGAACGCATATGCAACATCCTCTGCAAATCACCAACCACAACCTCCTCCTCTCCGGTGAGGACGAAGAGAAAATCCGCAGTAGAGCGGTCAAACTGGAGCGCTTCTGCGATCAGATCATCAGCTGTCATGTGACTATCGATGCTCCGCACCTGAGAAGCAGCAAGGGTCTGCTTTACGAGCTGCATATCAATATCGCCGTACCCGGCGAGGAGCTGGTTGTCAGACACGAGCCGAACGAGGCGCTCAATGTCGCCATCCGCGATGCCTTCGATGCCGCAGAGCGGCAACTCAAGGCGCATGTGCAGCGCCGCTCCGGCGCAGCCAGACGACACTCCGGCAAGGACTGAATCCCGAGCCCGGAAACGGGCAGCTGAAACATGAATAAACAGACCCGGTTTGCGATGTTATGCGGGCAGATCGTGCCTCGCGGCGACGCAACGGTGTACCTGTCAGGGTTGAGACGCTTACGCCAGTTTTGCCCGGCGCAGCGGCAGGGCTAGAACCGTCAGGCAGGCCAGCCAGATCAGCAACTGCCCGTTGGTCAGCGTGTAGAGAACGGCCAGCCGTAACTGTTCAAGTCTGTCCGGATGCGCCAGTATAAAATCGCGGCCGACCAGAAAGGCGCGCATTTCACCTGCAACCAGTGCCAGCGCCATGCAGGGCAATGCCACCAACAGCAGGCGCGACCAGCGCGACGGGGCCATGCCGGTCAGCTGATCCATGCTGATTGACCATGAAAAACGCCGCTCCTGCAGCCAGATACAGAGGCTCAGCGTGATGATGCCGGCGACAGGCACGGCCAGTTGCAGGGAAGGGAAGAGCAGGTAGCGGCCGTTCCAGGCCAGCATGGCGGTGTCGTAGAGCGCCAGCGCGATGAACAGGAAATAACCCGCCCGCAACAGGCTCCCGACCTGCGGTTTTTGCGGCACTGTGGCCAGCAAATCGAAAGCACGCTGGATGATCAGCCAGACCATCACCGCACTGGCCGTGACAACGGCCAGGCCATAAAAACTCTGTAAGTGGTTAACAGCGCTCTGCTGCATGGTGAAGGCGAGCTTTATCAGCAGCAGCAGTAACAGCTGGCTCAATCCCAGCCAGAGCAGTTGCTGCGGCAACGGCAATTGCGTCACGCGCCGGTAGCAGACCAGCGCCACAAGCAGCCAGAGCACTACGGCGCAGAGCGTCTGCAGCTGCCAGCCTGAATTTTCCGTCACCGACCCTGCCAGTGGAAAAACCGGCTGGCGATTTGCATCAAACAGTCCCCAGTTGGCACCGACCACCCCCTCCAGCGCACGCTTCCACGGCTGGTTGAAGGCCTCGACAATGTTGTAATCAAATCCGGCATCACGGGCGGCATGGACAAATGCCCGGATAAAACGGGCTTCGTTGACCACGCCCGGCACGGCATGGCCGCGCTGGCGACCGGCTGCCGGCCAGCCGGTCTCCCCGATCAGGATCGGTTTGCCCGGCGCAATCGAATCGGCCTCCCGGCGCACCTGATTGTAAGCATGTGTCAGATGGGCCGGGGCATCGCTGACGGCAACCGGTTCATCCTCCCAGTAGGGCAGAATATGGATGGTGATGAAATCGACTTCGCGGATCAGCTGCGGGTATTTCATATACATCGACCAGACATCGGCATAGGAGACCGGCTGCGCCACCGCCCGCTTCACCTGCCGGATATATTCGATCAGCTGCTGCGGCTCCATCTCGCCGCGCAGCAGCACCTCATTGCCGACGATCACCCGATTCACCACATCCGGATGAGTGTTGGCCGAATCGATCAGGGCCTGAATCTCCCGCGCATTGGCAGCACCCGGATAACCGAGCCAGGCGCCCTGGGTGACACTCAGTCCGTGCCTGCGGGCCAGCTCCGGTACGACCTCCATGCCGTCCAGGCTGGCGTAGGTGCGCACCGACCGGGTCTTGCCGGCGAGCAGATGCAGATCCTCATCGATCTGTTCTGGGCTTGGAAAACGCCCCTCCAGCGGACTCATGCCTTCCCGGAACGGCGCAAATGAAAGGCTGGCAAGACGCCCGTCGCCTATAGCCTCGCCCGCATCCTGTGGCCGGTTGGCAAGCCAGCTGAGCAGTATGGTCAGGGCCATGAGCGAGGTCAGGGCAAGCAGAAATCGGCGTAGTATCATTGGCCGCCATCTTAACCATCCGGCACAGCCGTGTCGCTGCATCGACGCTGCATCTGCGGGGCACCGCGCAACAGCGGGATCAGCTCCGGCTATAGCAGCCAGTGAGACGCTGTCGTCCCTCATTTGGGGGACAGCAATTATTTCAGATATGGCCTATACTGCGCAGCGCAATGGATGCATCGGGAGCAGGAGAAATATAGCCCGGAGGTTTGGATTGAAATGGCCAGAAGAAAAAAAGAATCCGGGGTTGAAGTCCTGTTTTCCATGCCGTGGTGGGTCTCCGGCCTGTTCGCAGGGGCTGCGTTTTTCAGCCCGGATATTCTCAAACTGGTTTTGCCGACAGGGCAGAGTCAAACAGGCGTATCGATCCAGCAGGCTCTTGTAACGACTGCCGAAAACTTCTCACCCTATCTGGCGGCAGGGTTATGCATGATAGCGCTAGTCGTGTTTGCCAAAGAGACCATAGCCAACAGGAAAAAATCCTCGGCTAAAGACAGCTATGACTGGCCTGCTCCGGAAAGCAGTCCGGTGAATCGACAAGCAGAACCTCATACGCACTCCCGGGTTTCAGACATACTTGCCGACAGGGTCTGGGAAGAAGACCGGGCGGTTCCTGTGCCGACAAGCTGGAGCCTGGAGGTTCTGCAATCACTGGAGTGGAAACGTTTCGAGGAACTGTGCGAGGCTGTGTTCAACGAGTTGAGTCTGGTTGCCCGCAATACCCGGTTCGGAGCCGATGGCGGTATCGATATAGAGCTCTATGACCGGAACGCGCCGGATACGCTGGTCGCCATTGCCCAGTGCAAAGCCTGGTCGCAGCCCGTCGGTGTAAAACATATCAGGGAATTTTACGGCGTGATGGTGGCCACCAGAATCAGCAAAGCCTATTTTGTCACCACCTCATCATTCACGCCGGACGCCATCACGTTCTCCGGGCTCAGTGAAGTGACATTGATCAGTGGCAAGCAGTTGCTCAGGCTGATTGGCTCACGCGGACCTGAGACGGCAGAGCGGTTGCTCAAGCTCGCCACGAGCGGCGACTATACGACCCCCACCTGTCCGGGCTGTGGCCTGAAAATGGTTTCCAGAACTGCCTCGAATTCAGGCAATCGATTTTGGGGATGTCGCAGCTTTCCGCGCTGTAAAGGCAAACTCAATATGAGGCAGGCAGCCTGAGTTTTTCAGAGTATCCATAGGCCTTTTCAGTAGCCCTTGTTCTATTCGCGATTCGCGAATAGAATGCACGCATGATTTTAAAGCCTCAGGATATAGTCGTTGTACTTAAGCTTGTTGCCATCGGCCAGCGGCCATGGAGTTATGTGCAACTGGCCAATGAACTGTTTATGAGCGCATCTGAAATCAATGCCGGCGTTAAGCGGGCCTTAAGGGCAAGACTGCTGGTCAAACTTGGTGAAGGCGTTCAACCGCAACCCAATCGCAAGGCGATTGAAGAATTTCTTATTCACGGTGTAAAGTATGCTTTTCCTCCGGATCACGGGGCTATTGTGCGAGGTATGAAAACCTCATATGCCGCTGATTTTTTTGCCAAAGAGCTGATATACGATCAGCAGAACCCTCCGGTATGGCCTTATGTTGAAGGCAAGGAGCGGGGGCCATCGCTTTCCCCGCTCTACAGGTCTGTACCGCAGGCGGCCGGGCAGGATAGCGTGTTATACGAATTACTCTCACTTGTTGATGTGATTCGTGATGGCGGGGCCAGGGAACGGAAGATAGCCGAAAAGAAACTCTGTGAGCGTTTGAGCCTGTGAGTTTTAACCGGGATGTGAACCTTGCCATGTTATCCGTGGTTGCAAGCCGGCTGGATAAATTGAAAGAGCAGGTTGTCTTCCTCGGGGGTTGCACCACAGGTCTGTTTATTACTGATGCCTCATCCGCTGATGTGCGGGCAACTATGGATGTTGATCTGATTGTAGAGGTGGGCATCAGTCATGACTTTCATGCCATCGAATCAGAGATGCGAAAGCTCGGGTTCAAGCCGGACGTCGTAAGTGGAGTTCGTTGTCGGTGGGTTGTTGAAGATATCGTTGTAGATTTGATGCCAACCGATGCGGCTATTCTCGGTTTCTCCAATCGCTGGTATCCGGATGCAATTGTTCACGCTGTAGATGAAATACTGCCCGATGGTCAACGCATTCGTTGTGTTACAGCCCCGTATTTTATCGCAACCAAAATCGAGGCGTTTCATGGGCGCGGCAAAGGTGATTTTATGGCTGCTCATGATTTTGAAGATATTGTGACGGTGATTGACGGTCGTGAGGAGTTATATGCCGAGATTATGAACAGTGAACTGCCGCTACGACAGTTTATAGGTGAAACATTCCGGCTCTGGACAGAAAATCATGACTTTTTCATAGCCGTTACAGGGCACCTTCCCCCGGACAGTGAAAGCCAGAAACGCTTTTCACTTTTGAAGCGCCGAATGCTGGCCCTGGCTACAATCAGATAACCCGGAAAAAACCGCAAAACAAGGGCAGCCCGTCTTCGGGCGGTAATCCGTGCAAGATTGCATATTATGAACCATTAAGGAGATGCTGATTTATTGTCATCCTGACAAAAATCAGTTCGCAAAGGTAAAAGCGCGGTTTTTCCTTTGCTTACAAATCAAGCACTTGCGTGCCTGATTTGGCAGGCCATCCGTGGCCTGCGCAGAAACGCTGAATAAATCAGCGCTTCCTTAAGGAGATGCTGATTTATTGCCATCCTGGCAAAAATCAGTCCGCAAGGGCAAGGGCAAAAGCGTCGTTTCGCCCTTGCTCACAAAATCAAGCACTTAAGCGCATGATTTTGGCAGGCCATCCGTGGCCTGCGCGGAAACGCTGAATAAATCAGCGCTTCCTTAAGGATCTATCGCACGGAGGGAGTGCCGCTGCCTTTAAAAGCCGCTATCGCGCAATGGGAGCGCCATTGCTTGCTCCTATCGCACAGCGGACATCGCCGCTTGCTTGTCATGCCATACATCCGTGTGTGGCTCCCTCCGGGCACCGGCAGGTGTACAAGATTGTAGTTATTGCAAATGAGCCTATCGCGCGGCGGGACATCGCCGCTTGCTTGTCATGCCATACATCCGTGTATGGCCCCCTTCGGGCACCGGCAGGTGTACAAGATTGTAGTTATTGCAAATGAGCCTATCGCGCGGCGGGACATCGCCGCTTGCTTGTCCCCCATTTGGGGGACAGCAATTATTTCAGATATGGCCTATAATCCGCAACGCAATGGATGCATCGGGAGCAGGAGCGAATTGGCCCGGTGGTTTGATGAATCATGAACGAGTTTGACTCACTGTTTCCCATGTTCTGGTGGATACTCCCGCTGTTGGTTGTCGCGGCTATTTTCAAATCGGCATGGTTTAAAGGGCATTTCGGTGAAGTTCTGGTCAATGTGAGTGCCAGCCTGCTGCTGGATAAAAACAACTATCACCTGATTAAAAATGTCACGATCCCTGCCTGGGGCGGCAGCAGCCGCATCGATCACATCATTGTCTCACGGTTCGGTATTTTTGTGGTTGAAACAAAAAACATGAAAGGGTGGATATTCGGCGATGTAAACCAGAAGAGCTGGACGCAGCAGCTCCTCAAGACCAGCCACGCGTTTCAGAATCCGCTGCACAAGAATCAGAAACACACGAAAACGATTGAAATCGTTCTCGGCCTTGAACCGGAAAAACTGTTTTCCGTGGTAGTCTTTATCGGCGGTGGAAAATTCAAAACCGCGATGCCCGAGAATGTCACGTATAGCGGCGGCTATATCCGCCACATCAAATCGAAGACTCAGGTTCTGCTGACCGATCAGGAAGTGCAGGAAGCCATCAGGCAGTTCTCCGATGGCCGCCTGAAACCCTCAATCAAAACCCATAGTCAGCATGTTAAACATGTGCGCAGCAGCATGGCGGCGATGAGTGAACCGGCTCCGTCCTCTCGCCAGCAGGTTATGACCGAAGTGCAGCAGTGAAAATCTCCGGATCCGACAACTGATATCTGTGTAGTATTTGATATATGGAGTTCATTATGTCGGAAACACCATGTGTATTTGACATAGCGTTGGATTGGCCTTAAGTTTTTGATATAAAGAAAATGCTATGTCAGAAAGGCCATTGGTTTTGGATATAATATGAATGTCGACGATTATGTAGCAGGAACATACAGGCAACAATACGAATATAAGAGCTTTGTACCTGAAAGCATCAACCATGCATGGGAATTTGCCGATGGTGAAATCCTGAATATGCTCAGTGAGGCTGACCGGGCGTTGGGTGAGCTCAATGCCTTCTCTCAGCTTATCCCGAATGTGGATTTCTTTATCCAGATGCATATCACCAAGGAAGCCACCCAATCCAGCCGCATTGAAGGCACGCGTACCAATATGGATGAGGCATTTCTGGATGAGAAAGAGATCAATCCGGAAAAGCGTGATGATTGGAAAGAGGTTCGAAACTATATTCAGGCTATTCATGTAGCCGTGGCACAACTGGAAAGTCTGCCGCTCTCCAACCGCCTGCTTAAAGATACGCATCGAGTCCTTATGCAAAGTGTGCGGGGGGAAGGTAAAATGCCGGGCGAGTTTCGCACCAGCCAGAACTGGATTGGTGTCAGCCTGAAGCATGCAGTATTTGTGCCGCCACATCAGGACGATGTGAATGGACTGATGAGTGATCTGGAAAAATTTATGCATAATGATGCATTGCATATACCTCACTTGATCCGCATTGCGATTGCTCATTACCAGTTCGAAACCGTTCATCCCTTTTTGGATGGCAACGGGAGGCTGGGGCGCTTGATGATTGCGCTCTATCTCGCAAGTAACGGGTTGCTAAGCAAACCAACGCTTTATTTATCTGATTTTTTTGAGCGCAATAAAACCGGGTATGTAGATCATTTAATGGCGGTGCGGGAAAGCAATCAAATGAAGCAGTGGATTATGTTTTTTCTCTATGGTGTGCATGAAACGGCAAGAGCATCGATTCAGGTGTTTAAAGATATTCTAAAGCTCAAGGAAAGACTGGAACGCGAAGCTTTGCCACATTTTAGTACACGCAGGCAGGCAAATGCACAGACGCTGATGGAGCAGCTCTACAAGCAACCGGTGATGAATATAAAAATAGTCAGCACCTGGTTGGATATACCCGCCAATACGGCCTCAGCGCTGGTGAACGATTTCGTTAAGCTGGGAATATTGGAAGAGATGACGGGTAATCGTCGGAATCGGATTTTCTTCTTTAGTGAGTATTTCAAGATGTTCAGACAGCAAGAACATGGTTCATGAATTCGGTAGCGGCGATTGATACAGTCAACGCAGTATTCGCATCAATCAACAGTGGCGCGTCTATATTGATTTTGAAGTGTTTGGTATCCGGGGACTGTGATTATTACCGATAAGGGCTATGCTCCGCCAACGCAACGGATGCGCCGGGGGGGCAAGAGCAAATCACCCCTGTGGTTTGATTTGAAATGATCGATTTGGGCCCATTGGTTTCTCAACTCTTCTCGATGCTCTGGTGGGTCGTTCCGCTGCTTGTCATTGTCGCGCTTGCTAAATCACCCTGGTTCAAAGGCTTCATCGGTGAAGTCATGGTCAATCTGGCCGCCCGCCTGTTTCTCGATAAAAAAAACTATCACCTGATCAAAAACATCACCATCCCGAAACGATGTTGATTGCAATGACGCGAATCCAAATCTATAGCGCGGGGCATCAACACCCGCCTCGCCTCTCACTGAAGCGCATTTTTGGCGGGTTTTTTTGTGCCTGAATTACAGCCATACAACAACCAGCCCTTAGCATCGATGAGCAGATTGATCTGCTCGTTCGGCGTGGCATGGCTGTGCCGGATCGTGATCGCGCAAGGCAATATCTGAGCGGGCTATGTCGGGGTCAGACCAAGCGGAATCGTTTAGTCGCAAAGCATTACGCCCTAAATGCGGGATAAATCGGGGCTTAGAAGCATCCTTTTGAGGGTGAAATGGATCATTTAAGCGTTTTGAACGTAGGGGCATGGGAGCCATCCGTCACATGCAGCTGATTCAGCGGTGATATTTCACCGAAGGTTTGCTTCATAGGAAAATGGGACGCTTCCCTTTTTTTGTGAGATCTCAGCCGGCTATATTCACGGTTTCCATGGAATGATACAGGCCTGATAAATGAGCCGGCTTTATTCTGAACTGGCTACGCCTTTTGGTTGTTGGTTTTGAGGATGAGGCTCCTTCAAGCTTAATTCCGGGATCATAGTATATAAGGCCATCTGCAACGGCTTTCAGAAAAATCAGAAAATCTGTCCCTTCTCCCAATTCAATCTGGTTTCCATAGATGTATTGCCGAGTCGGGTCGGTGCGACACATCGAAGGAATATATGCTGCTTGTGCATGTTTTCGATTCCAGTGTTTCATCATGTCTGCATAGAGCCATGTGGCGGCTTCCCTGCCTAAATCATCCAACAGAGTAATGCCTCCATCAGCTGATGTTATTTTGCCGGATTCATAATCGTATCCGGTAAGCGCCATTGTCAGGCCTGTCCTTTCTGCTCGGACTCCGTTGCGGAAGATACCACCAAAATTAATACGGTCCTCTCGACCCATTTGATCAGGATAGCCAAACTCTCTCAGAAAATACTCAACGCCCTCTTCTTTATATATTCCGGCGGTAGGCTCAGGTGTCATTAATGTTATAGGGCCACCGGAATGAGGTTTATCCAGTGAGGTGACTCCGTGTTGTTTAATCTCCCAACCCAGGTAATCAGGCTCTGAATAACCGTTTGGAGTGATACCAAGTTTGGCCTCAAGGGTATATCCGCCGCAGTTGCTCGCCCTACATGGCATGATATCGCCTCTGCCATTCAGGCGGAAGGAATCTATCCATCCCTCAAGGTGAATGTTGCGAAGCGTCTCGATAAGCTGTTTTCTTGTATCAGTGCCATCAAGTGGGATGCGGGCGAATACGCCAGCCATTTCAGGCTGGTTAATTTCTTCGATTTCTCTCCTGACTTTGGACTCGGGTGACGTGACATGCCCGAGGACAGTCCCATCCTTCCGAACTCCTATAAAGAGAATGCGACCTTCGAGTCTTGATGCAATCAGAGTGGATGGTGCCGTTCCTGCCCCTTTGAGCATGCCGGACATACGGACTTCAGGATATTTTGGATAAAGAATCAGTTGTGTATTGGGTGCCGGGTAGCTGCTTCCCTCTGCATCAACCCAGGACAGTGAAATGGATGCTTTAAACCGATCCCTTTTACTTGCCGATTTTGTGCCTTCATCGACCTCTATCCCATGATTGGGAATAACATTGAGGACTTCGAAGCCGCCTCCGAGGTATATCTGATTTTTCGAGTTGTCATTTGGTGAAAGTAATTTGGCCAAAAGTTGGGTAGCGCCATGATCGGCCATGATCCTTTTGAGGCTACCAAGGTCTTTTATTTCGGCGAACTCTTTTCGAGCCATCACTCCTCCCCTCGAACCTCCTGTTCAGTTACGTCACCTGCTATCCAGATACTCACTCTTGAGAACAACTCATCCTCTTGCAAGCGGGCTTTGCCTTTCAGTGAGCACTCCCAGATTGTTAGCACACGCCATCCCATTGATTGCAGTTGCTTTATGGATTCGATATCTCTGGCTCTGTTGCCCTCAATCTTGGTCTGCCAAAATTCTTTTCGCGTGTAGGGCCACTTAAATAGGTGGCAGTCATGTCGGTGCCAGAAGCAGCCGTTTACGAATATCACGGCATTATACTTGGGGAGCACCAGGTCCGGTTTGCCAGGGAGTTTTCGATCATGCAGCCGGAATCTGAATCCCAACCGGTGCAGTCCTTTTCGAATCAGCAATTCAGGCTTTGTGTTTTTATTGCGAACTGCAGCCATGTTTTTGCTGCGGACTTCTTTGCTGACAACATCTGCCATCAGGCAGACTCTTTTCTCTCTTTGACCAACTGCATGATAAAGGGTTTCATGATTCTGGCGACTTCCTTAATGACTGGCACAGCAACCGAATTGCCAAACTGTTTATACGCCTGCGTGTCTGAAACCGGGATAATATAGTCATCAGGATATCCCATCAGTCTTGCACACTCCCTTGGTGTCAGCCTGCGAGGGTTGTTGCCTTCGCCACGGCTCACCAGAATCTCCGAGCCATCTTTGTAATAACGGGCAGAAAGGGTTCTGGCGGTGTCATCCGGGTTAACGAGCCCAAAACCGAAACCATTTCCCTGAGCTTTGTGTTTGGCTGCATAGTTCTGCAAATAGGCCCACAACTTGTCACTCAAGGTATATTTGTCGTTTACGTGGCCATCCTGTCCGGTGATGTAGCCCTTCATAAAATCAAATTCGTTTTGCTCGGTACCGTTCTCCGGATGCAAAATAGAGCTCATTCGTTTGGACGCAGGGTCTGGCTTTTTGAAATCACTCCAGGAAAACGGAACTTTTTCTTTGAACCCCACGATGTAAATTCTCTCACGATGTTGGGGAACGAAACCTTTCGCATCGACCACAAGAGGAAAAATGGTGTAACCGAGCTCTTCAACCAGTGTTTTCTTAATGACTTTGAATGTATTCCCTTTGTCGTGACTCATCAGGTTTTTTACGTTTTCAAGAAGAAATGCCGAGGGTTGTTTGTGGAGGATGATGTTTGCAGTATCAAAAAACAGCGTGCCCTGTGCTTCACATGCAAATCCATGAGATCTTCCCAGTGAGTTTTTCTTTGATACGCCGGCAATTGAAAATGGCTGGCATGGAAAGCCGGCCAGAAGTACATCATGGTCGGGGATATTTGCCGGGTCTACTCTGGTAATATCACCTTCAACCGGGTGTTCGCTGCCAAAGTTCCTGAGGTATGTCTGGGCTGCATATTTATTCCATTCGCTGGTGTAAACGCACCGACCTCCTGCTGCTTCAAAACCAAGCCGGATTCCGCCAATGCCTGCGAACAGGTCAATAAAAGAAAAATCAGTTTTTTTAGTTTTTTTAGGAGCCTTACGAAACGGGAGAAGGCGCTGAAGTGCTGCAGTAACATAGGGTGGGGGAGCGCACTCTTTTGCTTCCCAGCGTTTTACGGTTCTTGTGTCGACGCCAAGGTTGTCAGCTATTTCCTTCTGAGTCAGACACTTTCTGACCTCACAAAGTACATTATAAGTGGCATCTGGTTCAGTCACGGCAGTCTCCCTGGGAATTGTTGGGGACAATATGTCAGAAAGTTGCCCTGTCAATAAAGAGGGGCAGGCACATCAGGTGTGCCTGCCCCATATGACCACATAGTTCCCGATGAAACCTCAGGAATCCAGATGAAGCCCCATGCGTTTCATGAAAATTGGATAGGCGGCTTCGTAAACGTTATCGCCATGTAATTCAAACATGGTATTCAGAATTGCTCCGGCCTTGCCGCACTCATTAGGAGTAAATGTTTTAGCTTCGGTAGCGATATCATAAATTTCATCTGCAGGGTCATCAGGATGAAACAGCAGTCCGCTTTCGGACATGGTCGCAAACCAGAGCAACATGCCGTCAAAGCTGTGATCAGAGTAGTCGGGGATTCTTGAAGTGTTCATATTGCGACTCCTTCAAAAGATTCAGGAAAGTTTCTTACGCAGCCCTTTCAACGGGCCTTCAAAAATAGAAATCTTGCGTCCGGAATCTGTTCGTTTTGCTTTTACCATGTAGGCGGGAACTGTTTCAATCGGGATAAATGATAATCCGGAGTTGAGCGGGCTAATATCAACCCGGCCTTTCTCCTCATCCCCGGCAACAACCCAGATGAATTGTTCCTCACCCGGATTCCTGTATTGCGGAAGAATTGAAATCCTGTCTCCTCTTTTCAACATCGCGCACCTCCTTGATCAGGTAGATTATATTCTACCAGGAGATATACCCTTTGCCAGGCCCTTATTTCAAAATAATTGGAGGCATTCTGCGATGATCTGGAACTGGTAAAATTGCTACCGGCAAGCAACCTCTGGACGGTTGTGGATGGCGATGGCGATCAGTGGATTCTGCCGGGCATTCATACCGTTAACCGGGACTGTTTCCTGATTACGGAAGTGGCGCACGACTGGCGGGATATCCAGTTCCGCATACCGGCGCGCGGCTATGCGCTGACGCCCATTGGCCTGAAACGGCAGGTTAATCAACTGATGCGCTTGTCGTTTGCGTACGTCTGACGGTATGGTGAAACCCTTGTCGAGAAATATAATTGGGACTATATTCAGGTCTCTTTAAGATACCAAAGGAGGTTGTATGCGTTACAGCGATTCTATTAAACCGATCAGCTATCTGAAAGCCCACACCTCCGAGGTGATTCGGAATGTTGCCGAAGGGCAGGCTCCCTATGTGATTACCCAGCATGGCGAAGCCAAAGCTGTTGTGCAGGGCGTAGCTGAGTATGAAAAGACCCTGGAGACATTGGCGCTGTTGAAAATTCTCGCACTCGGTGAGCAGGAGATTGCCGCCGGGCAGACCATCAGTGCTGATGATGTGTTCGCAGGAGCGGAACGACTGCTGCAGCAGGGTTGAGCGTGAAACGATACGAGGTGCGCTATCTTGTCAGCGCTAAAAATGACCTTTATGAGTTACTGACTTTTCTGGCAGAAAAGGAATCTCCTGACAGGGCCCGACATGTGCTGAGTCGAATCAGAACACTGTGTGAAGATCTGGCATCCATGCCGCTGCAGGGACATGTGCCGCCTGAGCTGGAAGAGATGGGCAGCCGAAAGTTTCTTGAATTGCACTATAAACCATATCGCATCATATATCAGGTCACTGAAACGGTTGTGTACGTCCATCTGGTCTGCGATGGTCGTCGCGATATGCAATCACTGCTGGGAAGGCGTTTGCTTTCATCAGATTCTCCGGATTTATAGCGGCATTCCCAATGCACTATTGCACGATGAGAAGCAGCACTCATTGCTTCACATCGCTTGCAATTCCAGTTCCATGGCAAAGCCCTCCCATGAAGCGCCCAGGCGGGGGGCTGTCAGACTGATAACATTAAAAATCCGGAATTCAACTCCGAATTTTCAATGTTATTCAGGGTGTATCTGCTCAACATCGGCGATTTCCGGATTCTGGAGCGTGTTGGCGGTGCCTGGTCATGTTTGGCAAGTCCGGGTCGGACCAGGCCAAGGCACATCCTGTACGCCAAACATGTGCGCAGTATGGCGGCGATGGGTGAATCGGAACATTCCACCCGCCAGCAGGTCCTGACCGAAGTGCGGCAGTGAAATGAAACGGTGCACCAGCAAGAGAAAGGCCCGGAATCCGGTAATCAATTCCGGGGGCTGTTCCGCTTTCCCCAAATGCCATGCTATCGCAGCGATGGAATAAGGAGGGGGGATGTTGAGTTCAAACAACTCAATAACTCATGCACCGTCACCCCGTCATTGCTCGCGCTTTAGGGAACCTCTGAAAAACTACATCCTTGTAGCTTTTCAGCACGCAAAGGCAAAAGTGTGATTTTTCCTTTGCTTACAAAATCAAGCACTTACAGCGCATGATTTTGGCAGGCCTTCCATGGCCTGCACGGATACTCTGAGTTTTTCAGAGCATCCTTAGATGAAGGTGAAAACCTTCTCAAATGGTTTGCGTGATTTGGGAAGTTTGGCATTGAAATCTTCTTCGGGATGATGATAGCCAATCACCAGCGCGAGGCTGCATTCATGGCCATCGAGCTCTTCGGAAAATTCCCGGGTGACTGCTGCGGCATTCAGCCCTTCCATGGGTGTGGAGTCGATTTTCAGGCGCGCCAATGTGTGCAGGGCATTGCCGAGGGCGATATAGGTCTGTGCTTTGGTCCAGTTGGATGTGGAGCCATGGCTATCGCTGTTTTTGTCCACATAAAAACATGCGCCAAAGGCTGCATCGCGGTTTTCCGGTTGGATGCGCGCATCTTTAATGCCCTGATCCACCACTGCTGCATAATCATCGCGGGTATAACGGGGATGATTGCCAAACAGAATCACATGGGAGCCATCCATCACATGCTGCTGATTCAGCGGTGATATTTCACCGAAGGTTTGCTGCATGCGCGCTTTGGCAGCATCGCTTGCCAGCACTACAAATTTCCACGGCTGTGAATTGATCGAAGACGGTGTCAGCCGCAACGCCTCAAAGAACACATCAAGATCTTCCTGAGGAACTTTTCTGGCGTTGTCATATTTCTTTGCGGTGTGCCGCCAAAGCAGATCTTCAATAATCGGATGATTCATCAAAACTCCATTTTATCATTTGCATGAGGGCGAAGTATGCAACTTGCTTTGCACTTGGGTAGCCGCCGGATCAATGCGCACCGGTTTTATAACTGACATTCCTTATTCCGGATTCCAGAATTCAGAATAAGCGAGGCGTTATCATGGAACTGAAACAACAGGATATCTACGTTGCATTGAAACTGGTTGTGTTGAACAACGAGCCTTGCTCCTTGCAGCGCCTGGGCGAGGCGCTCGGCATGAGCGCATCACGGGTGCATGACTCCATTCATCGGCTGATCAAGGCTAACCTGATCAGAAAGGACAAGGGATACAGGCCGGTGATCGCAAACTTGAAGGAGTTTATTTTGCATGGCATCCGCTTTGCCTTTGTCCCTGAGATTGGCGAGGTGTCCCGAGGTCTACCCACTGCATCTTACGCCCCGCCGCTAAGCAATCAGTTCGCCCCGCCCGGTGAATTACCCCATATCTGGCCCGATCCGGTGGGGGAAGTACGCGGCATATCATTTTCTCCACTGCATAAATCCGCGCCTGAAGCCGCACGCAAAGACTCTGCTTTCTACGAACTGCTGGCCATGGTGGATGCGATTCGTGGAGGCCGTGCGCGTGAAAGAAACATGGCGATTGAAAAGCTCGGTGAGCGGCTGTCATTCAGTGAAGCGTGATGATCCGAATCTGGAAATATTTATACTTTGTGTTGTCAGTGATGTTTTATGATCCCCGGAGCAGGGGACTATTGTGGGTGGAACTTCATCCGGCTCTGCAGAGTTTTGAGGCGCGCAATGCTGCGGTGGCGGAAGTGCTGATTCCGGGATTGTATTTGGCGTTTTCATGATGATGCGTTACTTTCTCGCTTATGCATATCAGACTGACCACGATGTGACGAGCTGGTAAAGGAGGCAATATGAAATATGCACAAGCTCATGCGTTGTTGACTGAACATAAAGCCTTTCTGGCTACGCAATTTGGCGTCACGAGCCTGGCCCTGTTTGGCTCTACTGCCCGGGATATGGCAACAGATCAGAGCGATGTCGACATTCTGATAGATTTTGACGGACCTGCGACCTCGAAACGCTATTTCGGCGTTCAGTTTTATCTCGAAGACCTGTTTAAATGTCCTGTTGATCTGGTAACGGAAAAAGCACTCCGGGCTGAGTTACGCCCGTTCATTGAAAAAGAGGCTGTTCATGTCTGACAGCATGACCCGCGAATGGCGATTCTATCTTAATGACAAATCGACAGGATAGTCGATTTGGACGGTCGACAGGCCGCCCGCCAGTGTGAGGGCGACGGATGGCCCGAATCAAATGTGCGGATTTGCAGAAAAAGTTATCACCTATACCGAAGACTTTGATCAGACCTCTTTTGTAGTCAGCGGCCTTAATTACGATGCGACACTGCGAAATATGGAGTTGATCGGTGAATCAGCCACGCATATTCCGGATGAAGTTCGCAAAACCGAATCGCAGATTCCCTGGCGTATGATCATTGCCACGCGCAACCAACTGATTCATGGCTATCTTGGAATCGATAATGACACACTGTGGAGTATGATTAAGGATGATGTGCCTGAACTTTTGGCGCAGTTATATGCATTAAGGGACAACAAATAAATCGAGAGTTTCCCGGTGATCGGGTCGGGTCCCCTTCTTCAGGTCAATAAAATTAGAGCGTTCAGAAGCCCCGTTCCTGGTGCTCATTGGGTCGGGCCACGCTAAACATGGTGTTGATTCTATCAGGCTGGAAACAGGGTCTTAACAGTCCCTTTTCCGGGGTGAAACGGGAGCGGTAGGAACTCAGCGAAGCTGTGCCGGAGTTGAGAATGGGACGTAGTGGCAGCAAGCTCCGGTGGTTATACTTTGTGTTGTCAGTGATATTTTTATGATCCCCTGAGCAGGGGACTGGTGAGTCTGAATGAGTTATTTGCGGCATATCGAATTCTGTAATCAGTGGAATCCGGACAATTTTATTCCCTTTGTTGTGGGGGAAACCGGCTATGGATGGGTGCGCCCGGCCTTTGCCGAGGCGTTGCGGCGCTTTCCTGATGTGTTCGTGGTGGATGATCGCCGGGTGGCGCTGCATCCGGCCCTGCAGAGTTTCGAGGCGCGCAATGCTGCGGTGGCGGAGGCGCTGATTGAGCTGGTTGACATCGGACGGCTCGATCATCTGATGGGGGAGCTCTACCCCGTTGTGAACGACAGAAGCGAGTCGCCTGCATTTTTGCTGGATCGGGCTGCCATATCGCTATTCGGCGTGCGTTCATTCGGTCAGCATGTGAATGGATATGTCGAGAGTGAAGACGGGCTCTTGATGTGGGTCGGGCGGCGCGCAGCCGACCGCCACAGCTTTCCGGATCTGCTCGATCAGATAGTGGCAGGTGGTTTTCCTTTCGGCATCACGCCTGAAGAGAATCTTGCCAAAGAGTGTGAGGAAGAGGCGGGCATGGCACCCGAACTGGCTGCGCAGGCGGTGGCGACAGGTGTGATCAGTTACCGGCGCGAAACTGAAACCGGGCTGCGCTCGGATACCATCTACTGTTATGACCTGAGTCTGCCCGTTTCATTCAAACCTGTTTGCACCGATGGTGAGGTGGCCGGGTTTTATCTGTGGCCGATAGAGAATGTGGCACTGATGGTGGCTGAAAGCGATGCGTTCAAACCGAACTGCAACCTGGTTGTGATCGACTTTCTGCTGCGTCATGGCCTGATTACGCCGGATCATCATGAATTCAAGGCGCTTGGCTCCGGACTGCAGTCACTCTAGGTCATTCATAAAATGAGTGCGTCCATAAATCCGATGCCAGTCTGAAAAACATATAATCATGCGATGGGAAGGAGTACCGTGTACTCGCCTGGCCGACAGGACGTTGCGGCGGGCACGCCTGTTACTGAACACGAACAGGGAGATCCGGGAGCATGCCGGGGCAGCAAGCGGGCATGTTCGAAGTGAGGAAGTAATGAAACAGTCGCTGTTTGATGCCGTTGGCGGTTTGCCTGCGATGGAGCGTATTCATAAACGCTTTTATGACGATGTGTATGCCCACCCGTGGCTGGGGCAGTTCTTTGCCGGCCATGACCAGAAAGCCATTGAGCTGCGCCAGACCCAGTTTATGGCTGTGAAAATGGGCGCGGAGATTAAATATCCGGGCAGGAGTCTGGAGATTGCGCATGAGCGCATGTATATCACCACGGAGTTGCTGGAAGTGAGGCAGGAGCTGCTGAAGCAGGCCATCGAGGCCGAAGGCGTTGCGCCGGAGCTGGTGAAGCGCTGGCTCAAGGTGGATAAAGCTTTCTGGGGTAAACTGAAAAACGAGTCGATTGAGGAGTTCCGGAAGATCGATCTGCAATATCAGAAGCCGTTGATTGTTGAGAAGCCCGAAGTCTGACGAAAACAGCGTAATTCCGGCACACCTCATGGTTTCGTCTGCATTTGAAAAGATAGATAGATATGCGGGGAAGGCGTACCGTGTAGTCGGTTAGTCGACAGGATGATACGGCGAGCGTGCCCCATCACACGCTGTCCGGTCGGCACGACTTGGCTGCAACAGTACAGCGCAGCCGGGAGATTATTGATGCAGACCCGGATGAGCGGGATGCAGTGAATGCCTAAAACAATCGAAGTTTCATCAGGAGCGTATCACATGGGCAAGGAACAGAAGAGCAGTAAAGAGAGCAAGAAAGAGCCGGCCAAGTCTGCGAAAGAGAAGAAGGCCGCCAAGCTGGCTAAAAAACAGGGTAAATGATCAGGTTAAAAAAGGGAGCCGGATGGCTCCCTTTTTTTGTGCCGGCACCGGCCTCGGGTGCAGTTGATCTCAGATGAGTTTGTTCAGGCGGGTGCCGATGGTTTGCCAGCGCTGAACCATCTTGCCGTGCAGGTCGTAGGAGTCCTGACGGCTGCGATCAAAACGGTCGGGATGCTGTTGCCACTGCATGGCCGCATCAGCAGAGACACGCCGGGTGCCGGTAGTGACTGAAGCTGTCTGGAGGATTTGAGGAAGCACCATCGGAGGCAGCGCAACCGCTGGCGGCAGCTCATGATACAGTGTGATTCCGGATACCATCATCATGCTATCAGTATAGCACACGGGACCCGCAACAGGGGGTTTATGCACGGACTTCATCTCCCGCTTGAGTCGGGCTTTGCCTTGAGTATACTGCCGCCGTTGTCATTGGCCGGCATAGCTCAGCTGGTAGAGCAGCTGATTTGTAATCAGCAGGCCACGGGTTCGACTCCTGTTGCCGGCTCCAGTTTCACACATCGCAGCACACGAAAAAGGGAGCCGGTCGGCTCCCTTTTTTTATGCCTGAAGAAAACAGGCCCGGATCACCTGCACGGGCCAAGGCGTTTGCCGGTGATCTGGCTGACCATGTTCACACCCTTCACATTCATATCGACGTCACCCCCTAATTGAGTAGCACAACGATTTAGAGTCCAATTCCAAATTAAATGGAGATTGGATATGAAGAAGCGATTTAGTGATGAACAGATTATCGGGTTTCTGCGGGAGGCGGATTCGGG
>Ga0210044_10004058_pt1 | contig 20654 bp, 18 predicted proteins | sample CryGey13umfilter_2_FD_183959 | JGI IMG/M metagenome (GOLD analysis project Ga0210044, IMG submission 183959) | Groundwater microbial communities from aquifer in Utah, USA - Crystal Geyser 4/9/14 3 um filter (SPAdes) (version 2) | ecosystem: Environmental > Aquatic > Deep subsurface >... | reverse complement strand
ACATCGGCACCGAGATCCGAGAGGTTCAGCTCCGCCGAGGTGCGCCCGGCGGCGAGGCGCACGAAACTAGTGAACGTCCCGAGCTCACTGACTCGGAGCAGCTGACGCACGTCCCGCTCGACATAAGTGGCCACGTAGTCTGCCAGCCAGCGGCGAGGCGGGATCCCGCGGTCGAGAATGCGCGGATAGGCGCCGGCGAAGAGCGTCTCCCACAGCGTCTCCGGCGCATCGTCGAAGCGCAGCAACTCCTCACGACTTGGCGGGAGCAGGTGCAGCACGGCCGTGCGTCCTGCGAGGGACTGGGCGATCTGATCGCTGAGGGCGAAGTGCTGCGAGCCGGTCAGCACGAAGCGCCCCGGCGTTGGATCGTCATCGACTCGCTGTTGGATGTAGCTGAGCAGCTCCGGGGTGTGCTGCACCTCGTCGAGGATGACCCCGCCGTCGAACTGCGCGAGAAAGCCCCGCGGGTCGTCGGTCGCGAAGCGCCGATGGTCAGGTGCCTCGACGCTGACGTACGCGTGATCGTCGAACACGCGGCGGCAGGTGGTGGTCTTGCCGCTCTGGCGCGGTCCAGTGACCGTGACCACCGGATAGAGCGTCGCAGCCTCGCGCAGGTGCTCCTCGATGGTCCGAGTGATCACGCACGGATTGTAAGTGCGATTGCCAATCGGTGCAATACACCCGGCGCACGGGACATCCGAACGTCACCCCCGCGCATCCGGTGAACCCGGATCTACTGGATGCGCAGCAGGGCCTGGGCCATCTGGTATTCGAAGAAGCTGACCATGCCCGACTGGACGACGCGCTCGAGGAAGGAGCGTCCACCGTCGGTGTCGCCTGCGGCGAGTCGACGCGCGCCTTCGTAGAAGTTGGCCTCCGCGTGCTCTCCGTCCGAGTCGGCGCTGCGCCACAGCTCATCGAAATCGAGCTCGCCCACACCGAAGCCCGCGAGCTTGGCGTACCAGCCCTCGCCCTGCGCCATGTCGTTGAGCTCGCCCGACACCTCGGCCGGCACGGCTACGTGTGCGCGCCCCGCGATCGCCGCGACCCAGAGGCCGAGGTAGACGCGCCACTCGGGCGCGAGCGAGGCGTCGCGCAGGGCGCGATGGTAGATCTCGAGCGCGAAGTCGACATCAGGCTCGCCGGACACGAGGTAGATCAGCGGCGTCGCGTAGACCTCGAGCACGCTCGAACCCGCGGCCATGGCCTCGGTGAAGGCGGCCTTGGAGTCGTTCGCGCGACCGAGCCTGGCGAGCAGGATGCCGCGACGAAGCTGCGCCAGAGCCAGGGGCGCGTCGTGGAGCGAACCGATGGCGCCGTCCCAGGCGGTGAACGCCTGCTGGTACATGCGCGTCGCCTGCGAGGCTTCGCCCTGCTGGCGGTAGACGTCTCCGAGATGTTCGAGGATCTCGGCGCGCTTCAGCGCGTCACTCGCGGCTCGCTGAGGCGTGAGATCGAGCGCTTCACGATAGAGCCTCAGAGCCGAGTCGAGATCGCCCGTGCGCTCGTCCAAGAGCCCGAGCTGGAGGATCGCCTCGGGAGCGCGATGCGCCTGGATGCTGGCCTCGAGATGTGTGCGAGCCTGTGCCGGACGACCCGCGTGGGTCTCGAGCACGCCCATCAGGTAGTCGAGCTGCCAGGGTTCGACCGACGGCGGCGAGTCGGGGAAGCGCTCGTGACGCGCCTCGATGATCTGCCGGGCGTGATGCGCGAGCGCGCGCGCCTGATCGGGATCGGAGTCGAAGAGACCGTTCTCGATGAAGGCGCCGATCTTCTCGAGCGCCTCGTCGTACAGGGAGGCCTCGTCGGGCGCGAGGCGGATCGCCTCGGCGTACCAGGCCGCGGAGTCGGCGTAGCGGTCCGCGTCACCGGCCACGACCGCGAGGCAGACGGCGAAGCGTGGATCATCACCGAAGCGTCGATGGCCGAGCCGGCACAGGCCGAGGGCGACTCGGGGTCGCGGCTCTCGATAGGCCTGGGCGAGCTGGATCAAAGCGTCCGCGCCGTCGTCACCCGTCGAGCGAGCCTGGTTCAACGCTTGCTCGAGGCGCAGGCCGGTCTCGTCGCCGCTGCCCATGGCGTGAACCTTCTGCACCGCGGAGGCGACGAGACCGTATTGCAGGTAGACCGCGGCCACATCCAGCGGCGCGAGCCGCATCAGCTGGCTCGGCAGCGCGCTCATGGAGCGCATCATGCCTTCGGGATCCTGCTGAAACGCCGTGACCACGGCGTCACGTCGCTCCACGTGCAGCTGTGCGAGGGTGTCGAGCACCTCGGGTGCGGGCGAGAGCTGCGCGTGCTCGTCCCACACGTCGATCAGGCGCGTATAGCGTTCGAGCGGGTTCGGCACGTGGCTGCGCGCGTCGCGCCCCCAGGCTGCGACTTCCGCATACTGCGCTGTCAGCGCCTCGTCCTCGGGGTGGAGGCAGCGCAGCAGATAGAGCGCCGAGAGCACGCGCGCCTCGTCTCCTCGGGGCGCGCCGATGCGGGCCACGTAGCGGGCCACCTGCTCGAAGGCGGGCGGCACGCGCTCGGGCGCGACGTCTGCGGGCAGCAGCAGGTGCGACATGCTCGCGAGCTGGCCAACCACGGCGTCGTAGTCGTCCGCAGCGATCAGCGGGGTGGCGGCCGCGGCGTAGTACCCGAGCAAGCCCGCCCTCAACGCCGGTCGCGCAGGATCGCTCAGACCCATCGAGTGGAACGCGCGAAGCCGCTCCGAGAGCTCCTCCGCCGTGACGTGCACGGGTTCTGTGGACGCGTGAGCTGTGCCGCGCTGGTGGACGCTCGGGCCGCCGCAAGCAGCGGTGGAGAGGAGCGCGATGAGCAGGAGGGTTCTCTTCATTCGGTGGCCGCCGCGCTCGCGCGGTTCGGAACGATACCAACAGGATGGCCTCGGCGCATATGGGCGCTCGAAGGGCAGGCGCCGGAGGGCGTGGGGCGCTGTGCGAAGCGTCCAGGCGTGCTAACGCATCGCCGTGTCGTCGACCGGATCACGTCAGGTTGGAGCCGTCCTGGCCATTGGGCTGACCTTCGCCGCCTGGCTCGCCCTCGAAGGCGTGGTGCTCCTGGCCGCGCATCTGCGCTCGTGGACCACGCACGTGGCCTATCCGCAGACCCTGGCGCAGGTCGCCGCCGACCCGATCAACCTCGGCCTCGCGCAGGCGGCGGGTTTCGGGCTCGTGCTCATGCTCGGCCTCTACCTGGCCAAGGGCACGGGTCCCGTTCGCGAGGACCTCGCCCTGGTCAGCGTCCCCATGCCGGCGGCGCTCTTGCTGCTGCTCGCCGGTGTCGCCCTGCAATTCCCACTCTCGGAGCTGGGCAACCTGCTCTCCGAGATCTGGCCGACGCCGCTCTCGGAGCAATTCGCCCGTCGGGATCTGCTCAGCCCCCACGGTCTGCTCGGGGGCGCGGGCCTGGTCTTCGCGCTGGTCCTGGTGGCGCCGGTCACCGAGGAGCTGCTCTTCCGCGGTCTGATCCTCCGCGGCCTGAGCGCGCGTCACGGTCCGCTCGCGGGCCTCGTCCTGAGCGCGCTGCTCTTCGGCGCGTTGCACCACGGCACGGCCATGTTCCCGGCCATCCTGGCTGGGCTGGTGCTGGGGCTCGTGGTGTTGCGCACGGGATCCACGCTGACCAGCGTGATCGTGCACGCCGCCGTGAACGCTGTGCCCGTGCTCTTGCCGGAGCAGGTCTATCCGCTGCGTGGCTTCAACGTCGTCAGCGAGCACGTGTACCATCTGCCACCGGCGTTGGTCGTCAGCACCACGCTCGTGGCCTTTGGCGCGTTCTATCTTCTCTTTCGCATGTCGGATTCGGAGGACGTATGAGTGACGCGAGTCGAGGACGCATGGGCCTGTGCCTCGGTGGCGGAGGCATCACCGGCGCCATGTACGAGGTGGGCTGCCTGGCCGCTCTGGAGGACGCGTTCGACGGATTCCGGGCCACGGACTTCGACGTCTACGTGGGCGCCTCCACGGGCTCCGTGGTCGCGACGGCGCTGGCGGGTGGTCTGCCGGCGCAGCGCCTCTATCGCGCGCTGCTCGATCCCGCGGACGACTTCTTCCCGCTGCAGCGACAGCACCTGCTGCGTTTCGACGGACGTGAACTGAAGCGTGTCTGGGGCTCGGCCTTCGGCGCACTGCGCCGGCTGGTCGGCAGCGTGACCACGCGTCCGCTCGACGTCGACGTCTGGTACGAGCTCGAGCGCTTCACGGACTCGCTGCCTGCCGGGCTCTTCACCGTGGAGGCCCTCGAGCGCTTCCTCGACTCGATCCTGACGCGGCGCGGTCTGCCCAAGACCTTCGCCGAGGTGCGGCCTCGCTTGATGCTCGTGGCCAACGATCTCGATCGCGGTCAGCGCGCCATCTTTGGCATCGGCGCCATCGACGACGTGCCGATCGCGCGCGCCCTCGCCGCCTCTTGTGCGGTGCCGCTGCTCTACGCGCCCGTTCGCATCAACGATCGTGACTTCATCGCCGCGGGGCTGGGCGAGAGCGGTCATGTGGACGTCGCCGTGGAGCTGGGCTGCGACCTCGTCGTCATGCTCAACGCGATGGTCCCGGTGCGCGTCGACACGGGCGCGCGCGACGTGCCCACGGGTCATGGTCCGCGCCACCGCGTGCGCGACAAGGGTCTGCTCTGGGTCTACAACCAGAACACGCGCATGGCCTCGCAGGCGCGCCTCACTCAGGGCCTGGCGGCCTATCGGGCGGATCATCCAGACCTCAACGTGCTCTTGCTCGAGCCCGCGCCCGACGACGCCACCATGTTCATGCACTCGCCGATGAACTTCGCCGCGCGCAGGACGATCCTCGAGCACGGCTACACCACCACGATGAAGCGTCTGCGCATGGAGCGCGCGCCGATTCGCGAGGCCTTCGAAGCGCGGGGTCTGTTCATGCACTCGGAGCTCCTGGCCGATCGTTGAGTTCGCCTGTGACTCGTAAACAGCAGCTGCGACGGCTGCTCCTCGCACACTTCGACGCCCACGCGCGCGACATGCCGTGGCGCCGGACGCGTGACGCCTACGCCATCTGGGTGTCGGAGATCATGCTGCAGCAGACGCGAGTGGAGACGGTGATCCCCTACTACGAGCGCTTCCTCGCGCGCTTTCCGACGCCGAGCGCGTTGGCCGAGGCGCACGAGGAGGAGGTGCTCTCGGCCTGGAGCGGGCTCGGCTACTACCGACGCGCGAGGCTGCTCCACGCGGGCGTGCGTGAGGTGGTCGCGCGCTACGGTGGACGCGTGCCCGAGGACGCCGAGGCGCGACGCTCCTTGCCCGGTGTGGGCCGCTACACGGCGGGCGCGATCGGCTCCATCGCCTTCGCCAAGGAAGAGCCGCTGGTGGATGGCAACGTCGCGCGCGTGCTCTCGCGCCTCTTCCTGATCGACACGCCTTTGGGACGCGCCGACACGGAGCGCACGCTCTGGGCCACGGCCGCGGAGCTAGTGGTCGGCGAGCGCCCCGGCGACCTGAACCAGGCGCTGATGGAGCATGGCGCCACCGTCTGCACATCGAGGGGCGCGCGTTGCGGCGAGTGCCTCGTCGCGCGCCTGTGTCAGGCCAAGGCCGCGGGTCGCGTGGACGAGCTGCCCGTCGCGCGCGCCAAGAAGCCGCCACGAGAGCAGCGCCTGGTCAGCGTCGCGGCCACCAGCGGACGCGGCGTCCAGAGGCGTGTGTGGTTGGTGAAGAGTCGCGAGGCGCTCTTCGGGGGTCTGTTCGGGTTGCCGACCGCGGAGCTCGGCGAGGTGATCGACGCCGACGCGCGGCGTGCGCTGGATGCCGTGCAGATCGCGGCTCGCCCGAGCGCGCAGCGCGCCGAGCTCATTCACGTGCTCAGTCATCGCAAGCTCGTGGTCGCCCTCATCCACGCGACGGGCGCGAAGGCCGAGACGCGCGACAACGTGCGCCCGTTCCTGCTGAGCGAGCTTGGAAGCGTGGGCATCTCGACCCTCACCATGAAGTCACTCGAGGCGCTCGGCCTGACGTGAAGTGCCCTCAGCTCTGGCGTACGCCGAGGCGTTCCGCGAGGTGGTGCAGGTTGCTTCGGTGCATGCCCAAGGCGCGCGCGGCGGCGGCCCAGTTTCCGTCGTGGGCCGAGACGGCGCGGCGGATCTGGTCGCGCTTGAACTGCTCCACCGACTCACGCAGCGGCCGGAACGCCGTGGGCGAGCTCGCGTCTTCGGTGCTCACAGGCGTACCCGGGCGGCAGTCCGTGGCGTCCACGACCACTGGCGCGCGTGGGGCGGAGCGCGCGCTCGCGCGTAGAATCGCCTGACCGAGCACATGCTCCAGCTCGCGCACGTTGCCGCGCCACTCGAGGGACGCGAGCAGCTCGCGCGCGCTCTCGGTGAAGCGCACGGCGCCGAGGCCGAGGCGGCGCTGATGGCGCTCGCCGAACAGGCCCATGAAGAGGGGCACGTCCTCGGGGTGCTCACGCAGCGGCGGCACGAAGATGCGGTACTCCGTCAGGCGGTGGAAGAGGTCGGCACGGAAGCGGCCCTCGGCGACCTCCTTCTCGACGTCGCGATTCGTGGCGGCGAGCACGCGCACGTCCACGCCGTGCACCTCGTCCGACCCGACCCGCTGGATCTCCCCGGATTGCAGCGCTCGCAGCAGCTTTGGCTGCACCAGCAGCGGGAGCTCACAGATCTCGTCGAGGAAGAGCGTGCCGCCGTCGGCGATCTCGAACTTGCCGCGTCGGTCCATCTCGGCGCCGGTGAAGGCGCCGCGCACATGACCGAAGAGCTCGCTCTCGGCAAGCTGCAAAGGCAGGGCCGCGCAGTTCACGTAGACGAGCGGCCCCGCGGCGCGCTTCGATCGGCGATGCAGCGTGCGGCACACGAGCTCCTTGCCCACACCCGTCTCGCCCGTCACCAAGACCGTGAAGTCCGAGCGACCCACGAGCTCGATCTCGGCGCGCACGCTCTGCATCGCAGGGCTGTCTCCATAGAGCTGTCCCACGTCGAGGGGATGATCCAACGACGCCTCGATCAGCGTCGGAGGTCGCTCCGAGCAGCGACTGAGGGACTGACGCAGGTCGTGGGTCTCGAGCGCCATGGCCGTGAGGGACGTCACGAGCGACAAGCTCTCGGGGTCGAGCGCCTCGAAGGCCGCGGGATCGAACGCGTCCAGAGTCAGCGCCCCCATGGCTCGCCCGGCGACGATCAGCGGACAGACCACGCAGGCGTGAATCGGCAGGCGCGCGCCGGGATCGTCCTCGAGTAGACCGTCGAAGGGATCCGGCGTGTCGTGGGCTGTGCAGGTGGTGGGCTCACCGGCTTGCATGGCGCTGGCCAGGCGTGGGTGCTCGCTGAGGGCGAAGCTGCGCCCCATGCAGTCCGCGGTCAGGCCGTGGCAGGCCACCGGGTACAGCACGCCATCGAGCAGACGCAGCAGCGTCACGGCGTCGGCGTTCACCGCGTGGGCGACCTCGCGCACGTAGTCCACGAGCGGTGTGCCTACGGAGGGGACGCTGGCCAGGGCCGCCGTCAGGTCGAGGAGGGCTCGCATGGGGTTGCCGTTCGTACAACGTGCGCGTGCAAACGACAACACGATGGGTTGCGTCGCGCACAACGCCGCACATCGCCGTCCAGGGATTCGTCGGTGGCCCACGCCTTGCTTATGGGCGCCTTCGAGTGGGCAAAACTCACCTGAAGTTTCGAGAGGACGGACGATCCATGACCGACGAGAAGCACGAGAACACTCCCGCGGACGCGCCCAGCAAGCCTGGCCGTCGTGGGTTCATTGCACAGACCGGCCTCGCCATCGGCGGCGGTGTCGTGGCCGCGCAGCTGATTGGCTGCGGCAACGAGGCCCCGGCGGCAGACCCCAACGCGACCCCGAGCACGGGCCCTGGCGAGACCCCTGGCGCCGCGGGCGAGGGACACCTCTCCACGACCGTGGAGCCCGGACAGCTCGACGACTACTACGGCTTCTGGAGCGGTGGTCAGTCGGGCGAGGTGCGCGTCCTGGGCATCCCCTCCATGCGCGAGCTGAAGCGCATCCCCGTCTTCAACCGCGACTCGGCGACGGGTTGGGGCGCAGACGACTGGTCCAAGCAGCTCCTGAAGGGTCGCCAGAGCGGCGACACCCACCACGTCCACCTCTCGTATCACGACGGCACCTACGACGGTCGCTACGCGTTCGTGAACGACAAGTCCCAAGCGCGCCTGGCCCGCATGCGCCTCGACGTCATGGAGGTCGACGCCATCGTCGACATCCCCAACTCCTTCGGCACGCACGGCATCTTCCCCCAGCGTCATCACACCGGCCTCGTCTTCTGCAACAGCGAGTTCCGCGCGCCGTTGCCCAACGACGGCCACGACATGGACGACAAGACCAAGTACTCGGCGCTGCACACGGCCATCGACGGCGAGACCATGCAGGTCAAGTGGCAGGTCCAGATCGAGGGCAACCTCGACCTCGCGGCCGCCGACTACGAGGGCAAGTACAGCTTCGCCTGCTGCTACAACTCCGAAGGCGGCGTGACGCTCGAGGAGATGATGGGCGCGGACCGCGACTACCTGTACGTCTTCAACCTCGAGAACATCCAGAACGCCGTCACCCAGGGTCATACGACCACCATCGGCGACTCGCCGGCGCCCGTGGTCGACGCGCGCGGTGACAACGGACCCTTCGTCCTGCGCATCCCGATCCCCAAGAGCCCGCATGGCGTGAACATCTCGCCCGACGGACGCTACGCCGTCTGCGCCGGCAAGCTCTCGCCCACCTGCTCGGTGATCGACATCCAGAAGATCGCGCAGGCCTTCGCGGGCGACATCCAGCCGCGCGACTGCGTCGTCGCCGAACCCGAGGTCGGCCTCGGCCCGCTGCACACCGCCTTCGACGGTCGCGGCAACGCCTACACCTCGATCTTCATCGACTCGGTCGTGACCAAGTGGAACATCGAGAAGGCCATTCAGAAGTTCGGCGGTCAGGACGTGGATCCGATCATTCAGAAGATCGACGTCCACTATCAGATCGGCCACGTCAACGCCTCCATGAGCGAGACGAAGAACGCCGATGGAAAGTGGTGCATCGCGCTCTGCAAGTTCTCGAAGGATCGCTTCCTGCCTGTGGGCCCGCTCCACCCCGAGAACGACCAGCTCATCGACATCAGCGGTGAGCGCATGCGCCTCGCCCACGACGGCCCGACCTACTGCGAGCCGCATGACGCGCTGATCGTCGACAAGTCGCTGATCCACCCGGTGATGATGGAGCCCCGCGACCAGCCTCGATACGTGCAGTTCAACGCCTGGGCGCAGGAAGACGGCATCAACCTGATGCAGGACAACCGCGTCGTTCGCAAGGATGACACCCACGTCCGCGTCTACATGACGAGCCGCGCGCCGTCCTACGGCACGACCGAGTTCCGCGTGAAGCAGGGCGACATCGTCACCGTCATCGACACCAACCAGGACAACGTCGAGGACCTCTCGCACGGCTTCTGCATGACGAACCACGACGTGAACTTCGGCATCAACCCGCAGGGCACGCAGAGCATGACCTTCACGGCTGACCGCGTGGGCATGTTCTGGTACTACTGCCCGTGGTTCTGCCACGCCCTACATCTGGAGATGCGCGGACGAATGATCGTCGAACCCCGCTGAGGCTTCCAAGTCAAACCCGGGGGGAGATGGCAAGAGTCTGTTGACGTTCTCGAACCCAAAGAAAGCACTATTCGACGCGATCGTCGTGGTGCTCACGAGCTGCCTCATGGCGAGCTGGGTCGTCGCTTCGGCGGCGGCCCAGTATCGCCACGATGCGGCGCCCACCGTCCTCGACTGCGACACCATGCCCTGCGTCGACGTGCTCCCCGGAGCCGTTCGCTTCCAGGCCATCGAGGGTGCGCCCTACGTTCAGGGCCTCGACGCTTCGGGCGCGGGCGTGGGTTGGATCGTGCTCTCCAACACCGTCGTCGACGTGAAGGCCTACTCGGGCAAGCCGCTGGCGACCGTGATCGGGCTGACCCCGGCGGGTGTGATCTCGGGCGCGCGCGTGATCCATCACAGCGAGCCCGTGCTCCTGGTCGGCATCCCCGAACATCTGCTGCACGACTTCGCCCGCCGCTACGCGGGTCACGCGGCCACCGACCACATCATCGTGGGCGACTCCTCGGACCCCGCCGACGTCTCCATGGACGCCATCAGCGGCGCGACCGTCACCTCGCTGGCGCAGAACAAGACCATCCTGGATGCCAGCCGAGCGCTGGGCGTGGCCGTGGGCGTGATCGACGCCTCCGTGGCCTCCCCCGGACGCTTCATCCCGGATGCGCAGCCCTGGAGCTGGGCGCGCATGCAAGAGGAGGACGTGTTCGGTCGGCTGACCGTGACCGAAGCCCAGATGGAGTTACACAACCCGAGCGGCGCCTTCGTCGACCTCTGGTTCACCATCGCCGACGCGCCCCAGATCGGGCGCGCGCTCCTGGGTGACAACGACTACGCCTACGAGATGGGTCTGCTCGAGCCGGGGCAGCACCTGATCGTGATCCTGGGAAACGGCTCGAACTCCTACAAGGGGTCGGCCTTCGTGCGCGGCGGCATCTTCGACCGCGTGCGCGTCGAGCAGGGCTTCACCCAGATCGTCTTCCGCGACCTCGACTATCACAACGTGGGCACGCTGGCGGCGCCTGACGCGCCTCGCTTCAGGGAGGGCGGCGTCTTCATCACGCGCGGCGGCTCCCTCGATCCGGGCCACGAGTTCGAGCTGATCTTCCTGGGCAGCCGCTACAACGGCCAGGGTGGCTACGGCCGCGACTTCCGCGAATTCCACGGTCGCCACACCATGCCGACCTCAGTCTACGTGCTCGATCACCCCTCGGGCGAGGTCTCGATCTGGCAGCAGGCGTGGCTGAACCACCGCTGGGGCGCCGTCTCCCTCGGGCTCTACCTGCTCTTCGTCGTCAGCGTCTTCGCGGGTCGCAGCTGGACCACGGCCGATCCCAAAAGGATCAAGCGCCTGCACCTGATCTCCATGCTGATCGGCTGCTTCGGCCTCGGCTTCGCCATGAAGGCGCAGCCTTCCGTGACGCAGATGCTGACGCTCGTGGACTCGCTGGTGCATGAGTGGCGATGGCAACTCTTCGCCAGCGAGCCGCTGATCTTCCTGCTCTGGATCTTCACCTTCATCGCTTCGCTGATCTGGGGACGCGGCCTGTTCTGTGGCTGGGTCTGCCCCTATGGCGCCATGACGGATCTGGTGCGCCTAATCGCCATCAAGCTCCATATCCCCGAACTCGAGCTGCCCACGCGCATCCACATGAAGGCGCGCTACCTACGCTACTTCGTGCTCTTCGGTCTGGTGCCGGTCTTCCTCTGGGACTCCGTGCTCGGTGAGAAGCTCGCGGAGATCGAGCCGTTCAAGTCCACCTTTTTCGTGCCCATCTGGACACGCCAGTGGTACCTGATCGCGTGGTGGGTCGCGCTCTTCGTGTGGTCGATCTTCACCTTCCGGCCCTTCTGCCGCTACCTCTGCCCGCTGGGCGCGGGCCTTGCGCTCTTCAACAGCTTCCGCTTCTCGGGGCCGCGTCGCCGCAACTTCTGCGAGAGCTGCACCATCTGCGAGCGGAACTGTGAGCCGAAGGCGATCCGCCCCGACGGCACCATCGATTCGCGCGAGTGCTTGTCCTGCATGGACTGCGAGGCGAGCTATCGAAACGAGCAGCAGTGTCCGCCGCTCGTGGGCATCGACCGCCTGCTACAGAAGAAGGTAAAGTCCCCACTCTCCGCGCACGACGAAGAGCACCTCGCGAAGCTCTACGAGGACAAGAAGGACCGATGAAGGCGTGGCTCCTCGCCCTCTGCCTCTCGCTGCTCGTCGTCTCGACGGCGCGCGCCGAGACGTGGGTGGTCGGCGAGCAGGGGCGCTCGTTGGCCGCGACCCTGGCGGCGGCGCAGGACGGTGACGTGGTCGAGGTGCCGGCGGGCACGTGGCCCGGCCACGTACGCATCGAGAAACAAATCACCCTAAGGGGCGAGGGCGTGATCGACGGCGGCGGCACCGGGCGCGTGGTCGAGATCGTGTCGCCCGGCGTAGTGGTCGAAGGGCTCACGATTCAAGGCAGCGGCTCGAACCTCAGCGGCCCCGACGCCTGCGTCTACCTCGAGCCGAGCGCCATCGGCTCCGTGCTGCGGAACAACCTGGTGCGGGACTGCGCCTTCGGTATCTGGGTACACACCACGCCGCGCGTGGAGTTGCTCGAAAACCACGTCATCGGTCGCGCCAACGTGCGTGTCGCGGATCGCGGCAACGGCATCCAGCTCTTCGACGCCTCGCACTTGGTGATCCGCGGGAACCACATCGAGGACGCGCGCGACGGGCTCTACGTCTCGGCCACGGAGGACAGCCTGATCGAGAACAACGTGGTGGAGCACATGCGCTACGGCGTCCACTACATGTACTCCTACCGCAACACGCTGCGTGGCAACCGGGCCAACCACAACGGCGGCGGCTTCGCGCTGATGGAGAGCCACGATCTGCTGGTCGAGGACAACATCGCCGACGACAACCAGAACGTCGGCCTGCTCTTCCGCGACGCCGAGGGCTGCCAGATTCGACGCAACCACCTCGCGCGCAACGGCCAAGGCATGTTCTTCTTCTCCTCGGTGCACAACACGATCGAGGCGAACCTCCTGCTGCACAACGACGTCGGCGCGAAGGTCTGGGCCGGCAGCGTGGACAACGACGTGCGCGACAACCGCTTCGTCGCGAATCGTCAGCAGGTCTTCTACGTCGGCACCCATGACCTGATCTGGGGCGAACACGGCCACGGCAACTACTTCAGCGACTACGTCGGCTGGGATCAGGACGAAGACGGCGTCGGCGACAGGCCGTATCGCGTCGACAGCTTCACCGTGAACCTGATGCATCGCTTCCCCGCGGCCGTGCTCTTGATGCGTAGCCCGGTGCTCGAGCTGCTCTCGCGCCTCTCGGATCGCATGCCGCTCTTGCGCGTACCCACGGTCGAGGACCGGGCGCCGCTGATGGAGGGCACATGAAGTCCGTCGTGCTCGAGGACGTGAGTGTGAGCTTCGGCAAGCTGCGGGCACTCTCGGAGGTCTCGGTGCGCGCCGAGGCAGGCCAGGTGATGATGCTCGCGGGGCCGAACGGCTCGGGCAAGTCCACGCTCCTGCGCGTGCTCTTGGGCCTGGTGCACCCGGACACGGGCGGGCTCCTGGTCGACGGTCATGCGACGCATGTGAATCGTCGCTTCAAGGAGCAACTCGGCTACCTGCCCGAGGCGGTGGCCTTCAGCGAGAATCTCAGCGGCCAACAGGTGCTGCGCTTCTTCGCCCACGCGCGTGCCGTCGGGCGCAAGCGTGTGGACGCCGTGCTCGAACGCGTCGGCCTGAGTCACGCGGCCAAGCGCCGGGTGCGTGGCTACTCGCGGGGCATGCGTCAGCGGCTGGGTGTTGCCGTCGCCATCCTGACCGAGCCCGCGCTGCTCGTGCTCGACGAGCCCACGGGCGGCCTCGATCAAGAGGGCCTCGACGTGCTCTGGAGCGTGCTCAGCGAGTGGCGCGAGAAGGAGCGCGTGGTGATCATGGCGACCCACGATCTCACGCTGGTGGAGCGGCGCGTCGACTCCGTGTGCGTGCTCGACGCGGGCCGGCGCGTGGCCTTCGACTCGCCCTCGGGCTTGCGGCGCAGCGTCGGGCTCCCGCTCACCGTGACCTTCGACGTCGTAGCGGAGCGCATCGACGAGGTGGCGGAGCGCATCGAGCGCTGGGGCCGCGCCGAGCTCGACCGCAAGGAAGGCGTCGTGCGCGTCGCCGTCTCCACGGAGGACCTGCTCGCGTTGATGGACCTGCGCGCCAACCTGCCCGGCGCCGTGCGCTCCTTGCGCGTGGAGGAGCCCGGCATGGACGAAGTCTACGAGGCGCTGCTGAATCGAGGTGCGGCATGAGTCGCGTCGGGCGCGCCCTCATCTGGCACGAGCTGCTCGAGCGCACCCGCGACCGCTGGGTGCTGGTCGTCAGCGTGCTGTTCGCGGCCATGGCCTCGGCGGTCTCGGCCTATGGCAGCTCGGCCGGTCATGGACAGGAGGCCGCCGGCGCGACGTTGACGGGTCCGAGCCTGGTCACGCTCGCGAGCCTCTTCGTGCCGCTGGTCGCGCTCGTGCTCAGTCACGACGCCATCGTCGGCGAGCGCGAACGCAACACGCTCGGGCTGCTGCTCTCCATGCCCATCAGCCGCGGCGAGGTGGTGTTCGCCAAGTTCATCGGTCGCGGTGCGGCGCTGGCGCTGTCGGTGGCGCTCGGCATGGGCACCGCCATCGCCATCGCGGACGGCGCACAGCGCCATGTGTTGATCTCGCTGCTCCTGCCCACGCTGCTGCTGGGCCTGGCGTTTCTCGCCATCGGGCTTCTGATCTCGACCCTCGCGCCGCGGCAATCCGTCGCCGCGAGTCTGGTGGTCGTGGTCTGGTTCGGGCTCGTCTTCTTCTACGATCTCGGCCTGCTCGGCCTGCTCGTGGCCACCGACGGCGGTGTCTCGGAGAGCGTGATCGCCCAGCTCGTGGTGGCGAACCCCGCGGGTCTCTACCGCGTCGCCATGATGCAGGCGCTGCTCGGAGGTCAGGCCCTGTCGGATCTCGGCCTCGCGGTCGACCTGCCGAGCGTGGCGCAGCGCGGGTTCATCTGGAGCGGGTGGGTGCTGGGTCCCGTCCTGCTCAGCGCGCTCATCCTGGCCAAGAAAAGGGTCCTGCGATGAGTCCGAAGGTGTCGGCCAACGCGCGAAGGGTCGCGCTCCTGCTCGGTCTCGCGTTCGTCGTGGCCTGCGGCTCGCACGAAGAGGCCTCCACCGCGGCGGGCATGGACAGCGTGCCCATCGCCGATCACGAATGCGCCGCCTGCGGGATGATCCTGCGCGAGCAGCCCGCCCCTCGCGCCGAGCTTGTGCATCGCGACGGACACCGCTCGTTCTTCTGCTCCATCGCCGACCTCGTCACCTACCTCGAGGCACCGAGTCCGCATGGCCACGCGACCGCCATCTACGTCGAGGTCATGCCGGACGACGTCACGGCCGAGCAGCTCGCAACGGCGCCCATGCCGCTCTTGTCCGCGGACGACGTCAGCTTTGTCTACGGCGGCATGCACAGGCCCGTGATGGGCGAGCCCGTGCTCACCTTCCGCACCCGCGCCGCCGCCGAGCGCGCCGCCACGCGCCTCCACGCCCACGTCACAGACTTCGCCGGCCTCACGCGCGCGCTCTCGAGCGCCGAGTGAACGCGGTGCAGCCCACGAACCCGAACCCCAATCCAGGACATCGAACATGCGTACCCTCCTCGTCATCTCCCTACTGATCAGCTTCGCCCTCGCCTGCGGCGGCGAAGAGGGCGCGCCCAGCGGAGCTACCACAGGCGCCTCCACAGGTGCGCCCGCCGACCTCTCCCTGCCCGGCGACCCGGCTGCGGGCGAGGCGGTCTTCACCGCCAACTGCCTGCCCTGCCACGGCGCGGACGGCACCGGCAACGGCGGCGTCACCGGCGGCAACTTCATCGGCGAGCCGGCACGCTTGCAGCAAGGCAACGACGTCCTGCTCGGCGAGATCGCCGACGGCATCAACCGCAACGGCCGCGTGATGCCGCCCTGGAAGGACTCGCTGACGGAGCAGCAGCGCAAGGACGCGCTCTCCTACATCCGTCACCAGTTCGGCCACCAGAACTGAGGCGGCCTCAGCTCGCCAGCGGCGGGAGCAACACGACGGAGTAGCCCACGGACTCGCGGTTGGCGGCGTTGGCATAGGAGTGCGCCTGATCGCCGGCGAAGGTGGCCACGTCTCCGGCGCCGAGTTCGATCGTCTCGCCCGCGCCGTGGAGCCGCAGCTTACCGCGCTCGACGTAGAGGTGTTCGCGCGTGCCGGGGTGGTGCGGCACACCCGAAAGCCGCGCACCTGGGGCGAAGCTCATGCGCTCGAAGGCCGTGCCAGGTGTCGCCTCGGGTAGCAGCTCGATCGCGCGCGCCTCCGCCTGTCGTCCGCGTCGACGCTCGCGCAGACCCTGGGATCGATACCCCCGCACGCGTGCCGCGGGCGCCGAGAGCAGCTCCTCGAGGCTGAGCCCGAGCGCGTCCGCGAGTCGCGCCATCACGCTGAGCGTCGGGTTGGCGCCGCCGACCTCGAGGTTGGCGATGGTCGAGCGCGGCAGCTCCGCGAGCTTCGCCAGACCCGCCTGGGTGAGGCCCCGCTGCGTGCGCTGCGTGCGCAGGTTCGCCGCCAGGTTACGGCTGAGGTTCTCGATGCGCGTCGTCTCGCTGGCGTTCATGTCCGCAGGATGACGGGCTGTCCTCCTATGGACAAGATGGTCGGCGACGAGGCTCGCCTGACGCATGTAGAGCGTGAAGGAGACACGCCATGATGATTCGCAACCTCGACCACCTCAACCTCAACGTCCACAGCCTGCCGGACTCGATCCGGTTCTATGGAGACCTCTTCGGCATGACGCCCGTGCAGTCCGGCGCCGACAGCGACTACGGCCCGTGGGTCATCCTGCGCGGGAGGCGACGCCATCCTCTGCCTGTACGAACGCCACGAATTCCAGCTGAGGGGCGACGTCGGCGCGCGCGAGTTGCAGCACTTCGCCCTGCGACTTGAGTCCGCGGAAGGACTGCTCGAGAAGGTCGAGCAGCTCGGCCTGCACCTCCGCTACGGCGGCGAAGTGCACTACGCCCACAGCCACTCGTGGTACGTGGCCGAGCCCACCGGCTACGAGATCGAGCTCGTCGTCTGGGACGACGACACCATCCGCTTCGACGCCGCATAGAACCCAGCAAGCGCTCGCGCGAGCCGTGCCGCGTCTGGGACGAAGCGTTAGGCACCGCGTTCCGCGCGGGACAAGTCCTCGCGCCCACGTACGTTCCGTCGACTCGGGTCGACCGTTCAGCTGCGGATGTAGTAGTGAAGCTCGTCGATGACGAACTTCTGCTCGGCGATGGTGGCTCGCACGAGATCGCCCATGGACACCATGCCGAGGAGCTCGCCGTTCTGTATGATCGGCAGGTGCCGGATGCGCTTGTCGGTCATGAGCGCCAGGCACTCCGGCACCGACATGTCGGGCCCCACCGAGATCACCTTGGACGACATGATCTCGGCGACGCTGGTGGTCTTGGACGCCCTGTCCTGGAGGATGACCTTGCGCATGTAGTCGCGCTCGGAGATGACCCCGACCACCTGCGCGTCTCGCAGGACGAGCAGAGCCCCGACGCCATGCTCCGTCATCTTCTCGATCGCCGCGTAGACGGTATCCGTCGGTGCCACCGACAAGATGTCTCGCGCCATGCGCATGTGTTTCTGTACAGTCGTCATGATCTCAACGCTCCGTTACGCCGCCGCATTCGAGCCGCGCCCATCGCGCCCCGCATCACATCAACAATCGTAAGGCGCTTTTCGTTCCGCGATAGAGCCCTCGATCGAGGGTGGCGCCCGTGTCGTCGAGAGCCCTGGCGCGCAGGCTCGGCTCAGTTCGACGAGCTGGGCCGCCGTATGAGCGCGACGTTGTGGAAGGACGTGTGGTCCGAGCGGATGTCGACGGTGAGCTCCTGCGCCGGGCCTCCGTTCTGGGGGTGCAGGCTCAGGACGTGGCGTCCGGGCGGCAGCTCCTGCTGCAGCGGCGTCCTGCCGAGCTGATGCTCGCCTTCGAAGACGGTCGCCATGCCCGAGCGCGTGCGCAGATCGAGGACGCCGGGCGGACCACCCGTGGCTGGGGGCGCGTCGGAGGGGCCCTCTTCGGCGGCGGGCCAGCGCGCGAAGCCCGTGCTCGAGTCTGCGGTCGCTCCGGGTGTGCCGGGATCCTGCGGCGAGGGAGCGTCGGGCCGCGGCGGGGGGGTGGTGTCCGGAGCCGGTCGCTGCGCCGTGGCCTGACCAAGCGTGCCCACGCCCAGCTCGGGCTGCGGCTCCCACGGGCGCAGCATCATCGCCGCCACGCCCAGACCTCCGAAGGCCAGGATGAAGGCCGAGGTGACGATGGCCCGGCCCAGACCGCCACTCGCGTCCGCCCCGTTCGGCTTGGCGGTGGCGCTCGTCGGCTTCCTGGCGGTCCGGGACAGCTCGAGCGGCTTCGCGTCGGTCTCGGTCGACTCGATGGCTTCGCGTCGGCGCGGCCTCACCTGTGTGGGCTCGGGCACGAGGTAGAGGCTGGTCGGCTCGTATTCGATGCCCGCCTCTTCGGCCAACTGGATCGCCGCTTCACCCTTGCGGGTGAGGTCGATCAGCTTGCGACGCTTCGCGGCTCCGGTGGGGAAGAGCAGCGCCATCCACTCGGCGACCTCGGCCTTGGGCACGCTGCGCCGCTCCGCGCTCAGGTAGCGCTCGATGGCCAGGCTGAGCTCGCGCGCGCTCTGGTAGCGCTTGGTCGGATCGCGCTCGAGGGCCTTGTCGACGATGGCGTCCAGCGCCGGCGGTACGGCGTCGTTCACCTCGGACGGAGGCCGCACCACCGCCTCGCTGACCGCCTTCATCGTCTCCATGGGCGAGTCGCCGTGGAACAGGCGCTTGCCCGTCAACAGCTCCCAGAAGACGGTGCCCAGCGCGAACACGTCGCTGCGTGCGTCGAGCTCCTTCATCGCGAGCTGCTCGGGCGACATGTAGGCGAACTTGCCCTTCAGCATGCCCGTCTCGGTGCGATGCTGGCGGTCCTCGGCGGTGGCGATGCCGAAGTCCACCACGCGCACGGTGCCGTCGTAGCAAACGAAGAGGTTCGAGGGAGAGACGTCGCGGTGCACGATGCCCATGGGCTGGCCGTCGACCGTCATGCTGTGCGCGCCGTGCAGGCCCTCGGCCAGGTCGGCGATCACGCGCGCCACCAGACGCGCGCGACTCAGGGACGACGCCAGCTCGGTGTCGGCGAGCAGGCGCTCGAAGACCTCGCTCAGCGCCTCGCCGTCGACGTACTCCATGGCCAGGTACCAGGTCTGCTGTGCCTGGCCGAAGTCGAGCACACGGCCCACGTAGGGGTGCTCGATGTTGGCGGCGATGCGCGCCTCGTCCAGGAACATGTCGAGGAAGCGCTGCTCCTTGGCCAGGTGTTCGTGGATGGTCTTGACCGCCACCACCTTCTCGAAGTTCGCCGGGCCCTCGTACAGCGCGAGGTAGACCGTCGCCATGCCGCCGGAAGCGATCTCGAAGCAGAGCCGGTAGCTCCCCGGCGCCCACGCCATGGCGTGCTCGTCGTCCACGGTCGCGACCAGCTCGCGCTCGTCGATCTCCATCGTCTTGTCGTTGCGCACGGCGCAAGGATGCACTGGATGGGACCCCTGCGTACAGGGGCGGTCGCGTGTCGGCGTGTCCATGGCGCAGGTCGGCGGGCTGCGGGAGGAGGCCGATGGTCAACTTCACAGTTTTCCGCTAGCACCTCGCTCCCGGGGTGGGGTTTTCGAGCGAGCGAGGTTGGCGATGTTCATATCCGGCATGAGTGGCAACGAGATCTACTGTCTGGCGCAGAAGGGTCTGGGGCCCGGCGAGATCACGGTAGGCAACAGCGTCTACTCCATGGGCGTGGGCGGCTCCCTCGGCGCGCTCGGGCGCCAGTTCTCGGGCGGCGAGATCACGCAGATCACGCAGATGATCAGCGACGGGCGACACGCGGCCATCAAGCGCATGGAGGACGAGGCCAAGGCGCATCAGGCGACGGGCATCACGGGCGTCACCACCAGCTTGGGCACGCTCGCGGGGTTCACCGAGTTCCTCGCGCAGGGCACCTCCGTGCACGCGCAGCAGCCGACGGGCACGTTCTTCTCGAGCGCCGCCAGCGGCATCGAGCTCTACTGCCACCTCGACGCGGGCTACACGCCCGTCCACTTCGTCATGGGCAACGTCGCCTTCGCCATGGGCGTGGGGCGCGGCATGATGGGTTCCTTCCGCACCTTGGCCAAGGGCGAGGTCCACGAGTACAGCTCCATGTACAACGAGATCCGCCACACGGCGCTGCGTCGCCTGTGCGAAGAGGCCGCGGCCGTCGGCGCCAACGCGGTGGTGGACGTGAAGGTCGAGATGCTGCCTTACGGGCCCGGCACGGTGGAGCTCTTGCTCACGGGCACGGCGTCGCATCACCCCATGCTCTCGCAGGGTCCGGTTCCGGCGAATCAGGTCGTCACCTCGGAGCTGAGCGGCGAGGAGCTGTGGAACCTGGCGAAGATCGGCCTGATCCCGCATCAGCTGGTGATGGCGACCAGCGTCTATTCGCTGGGTGTCGCCGCGGGCGTGGGCGCCATGTTCCAGGGCATGACGCGCGGTGAGCTGCCCGAGGTCACGAAGCTCATCTATCAGGCGCGCGAGAACTGCCTGGAGCTGATCCGCAAGGAGGCCGAGCAGCTCGGCGCCGAGCGCGTGATCGGCAACCGCCTGCAGATCCGCGAGATGGGCTCCGGCATGGTCGAGGTGATCGCCATCGGCACCTCCGTGCGCCGCGCCTTGCCCGGCATGGAGCCGGCGACGCCCGCGTTGATCCCGCAGGCCGTGATCGTCGACAAGTCGTCCCGCGCCAACGCTGGGGGCGTCACGGGCCTGAACCTGGGCGGAGCGGGACCGATGGGCCGCGCGCGTGCAGGCGTGGGCGGCGCCGGTTCGAGGCTGATCGGCGTGGCCATCACCCTCTTGATGCTGGTCTTCTTCTGCTGCCTGGGTGTCCTCCCGGCGCTGCTGAAGAATATGTGAGCGGCCC
>Ga0210044_10004057_pt1 | contig 20659 bp, 18 predicted proteins | sample CryGey13umfilter_2_FD_183959 | JGI IMG/M metagenome (GOLD analysis project Ga0210044, IMG submission 183959) | Groundwater microbial communities from aquifer in Utah, USA - Crystal Geyser 4/9/14 3 um filter (SPAdes) (version 2) | ecosystem: Environmental > Aquatic > Deep subsurface >... | reverse complement strand
TGTAGGCTTCGTGTCGCGGGGTCGGCATGGTGGTCTCCTTGGCTTAGCACCGGGAAGATCACTCGTTGCCGACCCCGTTGCCCCTATCTTCTGCCCCGAATGCCGATCAAACCGCCAGACGCCTGCTAGAAACTTGGTTACCCGTGCGGCGAGCGGCGTACTTTTGGCGTCCGAGGCCCCTCATCGAGGTTCCGATCGACCTCCTGAGGAGCAGGCCGCCGACGCCTGCACCAACCGCGACCATGGACAGGGGGCTGGCTGCACCGCCGCCATCAAAATCATCGGACATGGGGACCTCCGGGATCGCGCGTGGATGCGCCGCGACCTCGGGCAACCCTACACGATCCGGCGTGTGGATACCACCGTGCGCGTGAGCGCCCGTTGGATCAATCGAGCTCGCCGTTCATGTACATCCAGCGCCCCTCCGAGCGCGCGAAGCGGCTTCGCTCGCCGAAGGAGGCGTCCTGTCCGTCGCGAGAGAGCGTCGCCCAGAAGCGCACGAAGGCCTCGTCACCCGCGAGCTCCACCGGCTCGACGCGCAGGTCGACGAAGCGGGTGCGCTCGCAAAAAGCGAGGATGGACGAGCGCCAAGCGTCGACGTCCTGCTCGCGCTGCGTCGGGTGCGTGGTGTCCATCACATAGGTCGCGTCGCCGCGGGCGTAGGCGCAGTAGCGCGAGCGCATGAGCGCCACAGGATCGGGCGCGGCGCGTCCGCGGTGCAGCGGCTCGCAGCAGCGGTGGTAGGCCTTGCGGCTGTGGCAGCGGCAGCGCTCCATCAGGGCGCCGGGATGCGCTGCCCGAGCTCGGGGCTGAGCTGGGCGGTGGCGGCCCAAGCGCGCCAGGCGGCGTCGCTCGGGCCCGCGAGGGGATCGGTGCTGGGGGCGGCGTCGCCCGCGAGCAGCTTGAGACGATCATCGGCCTCCATCCTCATGAATGGTAGCTCGTCTGCGGTGATCGCGACGAGCACGTCGAGCCCCTCTCTGCGGCCGTCCCGCACCAGGGCGGTGGCCAGCAGCAGGCGCAGCGACGTGTCGTCCTCGCGCGGGAGGGCGGCGAGCAGGGCGTCAGGCGCCGTGACGTGCTCGCGGTACCACGCCTCGCGCGCGGTGGCGTCGGCCTTCGCGGGGAGGTCGTCGTGGAGCGGCTGCACGTCGTGCGCGTGCCCCACCGTCTCCTCGTGGTCGTGCTCCGAGGGCACCAAGGTCCCGGCCCACAGCACGGCGCTAACCGCCGCGAGCGAGGCGGCGAGGAGCCCGGTGGTGCGTGCCGGGGCGGGTGAGCTGCGCACGGCGACGATGAGGATCGAGGCGAAGAGCACCGCGGCGAGCAGCACGACGATGATCGGCGCCGCCGCGTGCTCATAGCTGGCCGCCACGCCGAGCACCGAGATGGGCACCGCCACCGCCCAGCCGACGAGCAAGCGCTGCACGGTGCCGTGGACCCAGAGGCGCGCGATGACCGCGGGGATGATGAGGTAGCTGAAGATGAGCAGGACGCCCGCGACGTGCACGAGCGCGCTGATCACCACGCCGAAGGTGAGGTAAAAGAAGAGGTCCCAAGCCACCAAGCTGCGGCCGGACGCCTTGGCCTTCTCCGGGGCGAAGCTGACCTCCAGCAGCGGGCCGCGTACGGCGGCGTGAATCATCGCGACGAGGGCGATGACCGCAGCCATGGTGCCGAGCTCGCGCGTGGTGGTCCACACGAGGTTGCCCACCATGAGGTGCTGGAGCTTCTCGGCGCCGTGTGGATCGGCGGAGAAGTCGAGCAGCAGCGCGCCCGCGGCCGCGCACACGACGTAGGTCACGCCGACGAGGGCCTCGGTGGGCACCCGATCTTCTAAGTGCCGCAGCGCGGCGAAGGCGCTGGCGCCGAGCACCGTGAAGGCGAGGCCGAGCCCGTAGGCGATGGGCTCGTCCGCTTCGTGGCCCAAGAAGACCGCGTAGGTCGCGCCGAGCGCCGCGATCTGGGCCAAGGCCAGATCGACGAAGATGACCTCGCGCTGAAGGACGTGCAGGCCAAACCAGCCGAGCGCGACCGCCATCAAGATCGCCGCCGCGACTGGGACCAACATCCAACCCACGAGCACCTCCGCTATGGAGCGGTCACGAGCCTACTTGAGGCGGTTCACGAGCGCGTCGATGAAGGCGAAGTAGTCGCCCGCGTCGTCGGTGGCGCCCACATCGGACGGCAGGATGATGACGCGCGCGCCGACCTCGTCAGCGAGCACCTTCGCGAGCCGGTCGTCGTAGAGCGTGCCGACGGCGACGCGCTTCACGCCGTCGCGCTGCATCACCTGCTTGAGGGCGTCGCGGTGGGAGGCGCTCGGCGCTACACCAGGGCGATCCTCGATATAGCCGGTCTCCACCATGCCGAAGCGATCGATGAGGTAGATCCAGCTCTGGTGGTAGAAGACGACGCCCTGCCCGTTGAGCGGCGCCGCGGCGCCGAGCCAGCCACCGAGGCGGCTGGAGAGGCCCTTCGACTCCAAGAAGCTGTGCAGCTTGCCGCCGCGCGCGAGGCGCTCCAGCAGGTCGCCGCCCATGAAGCCGACGAGGTCCTCACCAAAGGCGCGGCGGTCAATCTCCTCGTGGAAGGCCTTAGCGCGCGCTTGGTACTCGGCGGCGTGCGCCGGATCGATGCGCGCGAGGCCAGCGGCGATGTTGTCGGCGACGATCGGCGCGTTGAGCGGGTCGGTCCCGATGTGGGGGTTGCCCTGCGCGTGCAGGTCGCCTTGGGCGCGCGAGACCTCGCCGGGCACCGCGAGGGCGTGCACGCCTTGGCTCGCGAGGACGTGGCCCGGCTGGCCGCGGCGGATGCTCGGGTTGCCCGCGCCGTCCAGGAGGCGCTCGGACCAGAGCTCCAGGCCCATGCCGTTCTCCACGAAGAGATCGGCGGCGCCGACCTTGGCCATGAGCGCCGGCGTGGGCGACAGGAAGTGGGGGTCCTCGGTGGCGCGCACCAAGACGGTGATCTCCGCGTCCGGCGCCATGCGGTGCGCGATGTCACCGAGCCAAGGCAGCGTGCAGACCACGTCCATCGCCTGAGCGGGGGACATCAAGAGCGAGAACAACAGCGGGATCATCGATTCACCCAGTACGGCTCGACGGGGTGTGAGCCCCAGACGAAGGTGACCTGGCCTTCCCCGACGGTGGTCTCACCGTCGGTGCGCCCCCCAAGGCGCAGGCGCAGGAACTCGGAGGTGTAGTACGAACCGTAGGCGCCCACCGAGGTGCGCTCGCCTTGGAGCACATCGGCGCGCGCGCCCAGGAAGAAGGCGTGCGCGGGCTGAACCTGCAGCGCCGCGTAGCCGCCGGTCTGGCCTCCGCGGGTGAGCGCTTCGCCGAGCGCGATCACCGAGCGCTTCACGCTGCCTCGCCAGCGCACCATGGCGTCTCCGCCCACCACCGTGTCACCGGCTTGGGTGGCTGCAGAACTCCCGAGCGAGAGCTCCCAGTCCCCCGACTTGCCGAAGAGCTCGGCGCGGCCGAGCAGCGCGGGGGTCGCGAGGGTGGGGTCGAAGAGGGTGCCGCGCACGACGCCGGCGTTGAGCGTGAAGCCGACGGCGCCGCCGAGCGAGGGGCGCCACACGAGCTGCGCGCCGGTGTCCGCCCAGCCCTCTTCACCCAAGAGCGCTTGGAGCGCGCCAGGGGTATCGGGCCACGGGTAGTCGTGCGGGTGGGCCTTGTTGGTGATGCCGAAGGGCTGCCGAAAGGTGCCGATCTGCGCCGAGAAGCCGCCGGGGAGCGCCACGAGGTCGAGGTAGACCTCCTCGGGGGACACGCCGAAGGAGGCGTACTCGCCGCCCTCGGGGATGGACTCGAGCGGGGGCTCCTGCTCGACCGCGAGGACCGCGACGGCCTTGGCGAAGGGGTCCACGTCGGCGCGAAGGTCGAGCTCCAATGAGCGCAGCCAAGGGCCGGAGCCGGGCTGCACCTGGCCGCCCGCGACGGCGTAGGAGCCGAGCACGTCGCCGAAGGCGGTGATGCCCGGGTTGAACAAGTTACGCGGGTTTGACGCTATCTTTTGGGGCGGCGGGGGCGAGGCCGCGGCGGCGATCTCGGCGTCGCGCAGGAAGGCGTCTAGCTGCAGCTGCTTCACCTGCGCCTGCAGGTCGAGGAGCTGTGCCGTGAGCGCCTGCGTCGCCTCCTCGGCGGCGGCAGGGGGGGCGGGAGGCGCCGCCGCCGACAGGTCTTGGGCGAACGCGGTGGACAGCAAGAGCGTGAGCAACATAGAGCCGTGGTTAGCCGAGTCCGTTGAGTGGTTCGACTTGGCGAGCGACACGTTTTGTCTGGAGGCGCGCTCCGATGTCTTGGTGGCTCTTTGCATCTCTGCTAGCGCACGCTGGCGACTTTGACGGCGTGTGGGCCGCGCAGCCGGTGGCCGACACCGAGCAGGCCGGCTGCGTCGAGCGGCGCCTGTGGGAGCTGCGCACGGACAAGGTCACGATGGGCCTGGAGCGCCGCTGCGAAGCGCCCGGCGTCGTGCAGACCTGCACGGTGTGGATGGAGCCCGCCGCGAGCCTGTTGAACGACGAGCTCATCGTGGACGCCGAGGCCCTCGCGCTCGGGCAGGTGGACACCCACCGCGACGACGTACGCGAGCGGCGTGGTGACACGCTGAGTCGCTCTGCAAGCAGCTCTCAGCGGTGCGTCCTGCACGCCACGCGCGGGTCGTGGCTGCTCGTGCGCGACGGCGCTGGCTTGGTGCTCACGGGCGTGAACGACGCCCCCACCTGGTCGCTGACGCGGGAGGCCACATGATCCCGCTGTTGTTGGCGCTCGCGCTCGGGGCCCAGGCCCAAGACGCGCCGGGGCGCTTGTCGGGTATGTGGCGCGCGGAGCTCCAGATCGTCGACCGTCAGGTGCGAACCTTCCCCGAGCGCCTGGACGCGACGTCTCACCTGTGGGCGCGCCAGCTCTGGGTCTTTGACGACCGCACCCTCACGGTGGCGACGCAGATCGCCGACCACCCGGGCGGCCCCACCCCACCGCGCGGCGGCAAGAACCACCGCACGACGTGGTGCCAGGCGCAGATCACGGTGCCGCTCACCTGGGTCCAGAACCGCGACGCCCAGCTGCCGCCCTTCGTGCGCACCACCGCCACGGGGTCGCGCAGCGCGCCGAGCGAGCCCCTCGCCGCGACCTGCGCGGTCGACCTGCAGCTCGGCATGCTGCGGCAGGTGCAAAACGGCCCGGGTATGCCGCTCGACGCGGTCACCCTCGCGAGCCCGGACGAGCGCGTCGTGTACGTGCTGGTGCCTGACGGCGAGCCCGCGAGCTTGGAGCGCTTCGTCGCGGGCGACTGAGCCGCTACGATCAGCTCACCACGCGGATCGTAGCGCGCTCGCCCTGCGCCACGCGGTCCACCCGGCCGACGATCGCCGCCGCGTCGTCCCCGCCCGCGATGAGGTGCGCGACCAGCGCGCGCGCGTCGTCCTCGGGGAGCGCGACGAGCAGCGGGCCGCTGGTCTGCGGATCGTAGAGCAGCGCCAGGCGGTTCGGGTCGGCCTCGCCGGCGCGGACGTGGCTCGCGAGCGCCGCGTTCTGGCCGTGAAAGGTGCTGCGCACGCCGTGCTGGAGCAGGTAGTCCACGCCGTCGTAGGTGGGCAGCGCGTCGAGGTGAAGCAGGGCTGACAAGCGCCCGCGCCCGAGGAGCGACCAAAGGTGCCCGACGAGCCCGAAGCCGGTCACGTCGGTGACGGCGACGGCGTCCTCTTGCAGGCGGAGCGCGGCGGCGCCGGGGCCGTTCCCGCGCGCGAGGTCCTCTAGGAGCGCCTGCATCCACGGGCCGGTCGCGCGGCCGAGGCGGTCGGCGCGCAGCAGCACGCCAGAGCCAAGCGGGCGGGAGAGCACGAGCACGTCGCCGGGCTCAGCCTGGCGCATCAGCCGGCCGTCGCGATCGCCAAAGACCGTGACGCCGACGGCGAGCTCGGTGGCGACGGAGCTGTGGCCGCCGACCAAGGAGACGCCCGCTGCGTCCAAGGTGGCGCGCACCCCTGAGAGCGTGTGTACGAGCAGCTCCTCGGGGTCCTCGCTCGCTGGGACCTGCACCCAGGCCGTGGCGTGACGCGGCAGGCTGCGGTGGGCGTAGAGGTCGCTCAAGGCGTTCGCCGCCGCGACGCGGCCGACCCACCAGGCGTCGTCCACCATCGCGCTCATGCCGTCGGTGCTCACGACCAGCCGCCGTCCGCCGTGGCTGACCTCGGCCACGTCGTCGCGCTCAGCCGCGCCCAGGTGCACGGTCGCATCCTCAGCGGGCGGTGGGAGTCGATCGAGCGCCGCGTGGAGCGGGTCGGGCCCGACCTTGGCAGCGCAGCCGCCGCACCGCATCGCGCCGTCGTCCATCGCGGGGAGGCCGCGCAGGAAGCCGGGCAGCTCACTGCCGTCGAGGCCGAGCACCTGGAACTTGGCCATAAAGGCGCGATCAATCTGATCCTTCCACTGGAAGGCCATCGCGCCGCCCGCGTGCAGCCCCCACTTGCTGCCCACGGCGCGGCCGTCGCCCAGGTTGAGCAGCGCCAAGTAGTCGCGTTGGGCGCGGTAGGGCGTGAGCTCGCGCCCCTCGCCCAAGGCCGTCGCGACGAGGTTGTCCCAGAGCACCGGGCCTTGGCGCACGGCGTAGACGCCGGCCTTCGGGATGTCGGGCCAGCTCTCCAAGACGGCGCAGTCGCCCGCGGCGAACAGGTCGTCAAAGCCCACGACGCGGAGGTCGTCGCGCACGCGCACGAAGCCCCGCGCGTCGGTGGGTAGCCCCGACGCGGTGGCGAGGGGCAGCGCGCTCGCGCCGGCGACCCAGGCGGTGAGGCGGCTTGGCAGGCGCTCGCCGCTCTCCAGCACCACGGCGTCGGCCTCGACGCTCGCGGCGCGCGCGCCGGCGCGCAGGGCGATGCCGCGCGCGGCGGCCTCGGTGGCGATGAGCTTGGACAGGCGCGGCGAGCGCTCGGAGAGCAGGCGCTCGCCGCTCGTCACCAGCGTGACCTCGGGGCGCTCGCACCCAAGGGCGCGCAGGCGCTCGTGCAGGCAGAAGGCGAGCTCCACCCCCGCGGCGCCGCCGCCGACGATGACCACCGGGAAGGGCTCGCTCGACGGGCTCTGCTGCGCGAACCAGCGGTCCAAGCGCGCGACGAAGGAGGTGATGGGCCGCGTCGGCCACGCGTGCTCGCGCACCCCGGGCAGGTCGAGGTGCGCGACCGTCGAGCCGATGTTGAGGCTCGCGAGGTCGTAGCGCAGGGGCGGTCGCCCGCGCAGCTCGACGCGCTTGGCTGCCGCGTCGACCCGAAGCACGGGCGCGACGATGAGCCGCGCGCCGGCGCGCTGGGCGAGCGGACGCACATCAATCGCGAGCTCATCGGCGCGGTATTGCCCCGCGACAAAGCCGGGCACCATGCCCGAGTACATGGAGACCGGGCGGTCGACGATGACGGTGACGCGCACGCCGCGGAGCGGCGCCATGATCAGCTTGCGAAGCACCTGAACGTGGGTGTGGCCGCCGCCGATGAGCGCCAGTTCGCGGAGAGAAGGAGCCTGTTGCATGACGACCTCGGGCTGCGTTTGCGGCGGCTCGAACATACTCAGCTCGGCTCGTTCGCGCCTTGCGCCTTGACACCGGTCACGGCTGGATGCTAAACGCCACATAGCGAGATGGAGCGTGCGCCGTGGCCGCGCCCACCTCACCGTGTCGTTGTATTCGCCGCGGGGCTTGGCTCCGCTGTAGTTCCGGGCGAATAGCGGCGTGATGTGCCCCTTGAAGTGGAGTCCATCCATGGGTCCTTCATGGCGATGAACCCGTCCAACCCGGTGATTGTCCAGGGTGACGGCAAGGTTCTCCTAGAGACCAAGCACGCAGACTTCGACCGAGCACGCGACTTCCTCGCGCGCTTCTCGGAGCTCGAGAGCTCCCCTGACCTGCTGCACACCTACCGAATCACCCCGTTGTCCCTTTGGAACGCCGCTTCGGCCGGCATGACCCGGGACGAGATCGTGCAAGAGCTGCGGGACCTGTCGAAGTTCGACATCCCCGCGGACGTGCTCCGCACCATCGACGACACCATCACGCGCTACGGGCTGATTCAGCTCCACCCGCACCCCACCGAGCCCGGGCAGTTCTTGCGGGTGGTCTTCGCGACCGCCTACGTGGAGAAGCTGCTCAAGGCCACGCAGACCGGCAAGGAGCTGCTCCAGCCCGACGGTCGCCGCGGCTGGCGCATCGAAGCGGGAATGCGCGGCCTGTTCAAGCAGCGCTTGTTGCTGGAGAACTGGCCCGTCGAAGACCTCGCCGGCTTCTTGCCTGGCGACCCGCTCCCCATCACCCTGCGCGAGACCACGGTCGGCGGCTTGCCCTTCGCGCCGCGCAGCTACCAGCACGCAGCCGTGGACCGTTGGTTCATGGGCGGCGCGCCCGCGGGCGGCCACGGCGTCGTCGTGCTCCCCTGCGGCGCGGGCAAGACCATCGTGGCGCTCACGGCCATGGCGGCGGTGGGCCAGCACGTGCTCGTGCTGTGCAACAACCAGTCGGCCGTCAACCAATGGGTGCGTGAGATCCTCGATAAAACGAACCTCACCCCCGAGCAGGTCGGCAGCTACACGGGCTCCGAGAAGCGCATCTGCCCGGTGACCGTCGCCACCTACCAGGTGCTCACCTGGCGTCGCTCTAGGGAGCACGACTTCGAGCACATCCACCTGTTCCGCGACCACAACTGGGGCCTGCTCATCTACGATGAGGTCCACCTGCTGCCCGCGCCGGTCTTCGGCGCCACCGCAGAGCTTCAGGGGCGCCGGCGCCTCGGCCTCACGGCTACGCTCATCCGCGAGGATGGTCGCGAGGGCGACGTCTTCAGCCTCGTCGGACCCAAGCGCTACGACCTGCCCTGGCAGGTGCTTGAGAAGCAGGGCTACGTCGCTGAGGCCCAGTGCTACGAGGTCCGCGTGCCCTTCGGTCGCAAGGACCGCGCCAAGTACGAGAGCACGCAGGCCATGGAGCAGTTCCGCATGGCCTCGGAGAACCCCGCCAAGCTCGAGGTCGTGCAAGACCTCGTCGAGCGGCACTCCGACGACAACATCCTGGTGATCGGCACCTACCTGGAGCAGCTGGAGCAGCTCGCCAAGCTGCTCGGCGCCCCGCTCATCACGGGCGCCACCCCGCAGAACGCGCGCGACGTGCTGTTCAAGCAGTTCCGCTCGGGGGAGATCAAGCGCTTGGTGGTGAGCAAGGTGGCGAACTTCGCCATCGACCTGCCCGACGCCAACGTCGCGATTCAGGTCTCCGGCTCCTTTGGCTCGCGCCAAGAGGAGGCTCAGCGCCTGGGCCGCATCCTTCGCCCCAAGCCCGATGGCACCCAAGCCTTCTTCTACACTGTCGTGACCGCTGACTCGCGCGAGCAGGAGTTCGCGATCAAGCGCCAGCTCTTCCTCACCGAGCAGGGCTACCGCTACCACATCGAAGAGCGCTACGTGTCGTAGCGCCATCGCGCCCCGCTCGGCGGTCGCGCAGGATCGGAGATCGAATGAACGAGGATCTCGACGACTCCCTCATCGTAGGGTCAAACGACGACGACGGCGCAGGCCGCAAGCGCCGCCGCCGCCGTCGCAAGCGCAAGGGCAACGGCCCCGAGGGCGCCAGCACCCACGAGCGCTCCAGCAGCGCCCCCGCCGACGAGGCCCCCGCGGTCTCGCTCCCGAGCTCCGGGCGCAACCCTCACCGCAAGCGCAACTCGCGCGTCCGCCGCGGTCCTCCGGGGGCGCCGCTCGGCAAGCGCCGCCGCTTGGGCAAGGGCGAAGCCGACGACTTCGCGCACTGGCTTGAGCGCCTCTCGCCTGCGGTGCTCACCACGCTCTACCGCGGCATGGGCGGGCAGCCGGGGCGCATCTCCAGCCCCGACCGCATGGTGCAGCTCACCCTGCGCGCCCTCGGCCAAGGGAACCGCCTCTCGGCCGTGCTCAAGACCGTGCAAGAGCGCGATCGCAAGGCGCTAGCTGGCTTGCTGCAGGCGGGCGGCATCGCGCACGCGGACGAGTTCCACCGCGAGCTGTCGCTCTCCTTCGGCGGCGTCGAGCGCGACTGGAAGCGCACCATGTCGGTGCTCGCCGAGCGCGGCTTGGTGGCGGCCAGCGAGGCCAAGGACGACCAGTTCTTCTACCTCATCCCCGAGCCGCTCATCGACGGCTTGTTGGGTGAGCTCGCCGACGATCTCAAGCTCCCCGTCTTTCAGCACGACGACATGCGCGTGATCGACGAGCGGCCCTTCTGTCCGCCGCTCGACTTCTCGATCACCACGCTCGCCACGTACATCGACCAGAGCAGCCCGCGCCTCACCCAGCGCCACGAGGTCTACCGTAACGACCAAGAGGTGATGGACGCCTTCTTCGCGCAGATCTGGGATCCCGAGAGCGAGCTGTTCTCCTTCCACCTCGACTTCTTGATGATGCACGGCATGGTCAAGCTGCGCGGCGAGTACCTCTCGCTCGTGCGCGAGGTCCTGGAGGAGTGGCTCCAGCTCGAGTCCGAGGACCAGCGCGACCTGGTCTTCCGCGCGCTAGAGAAGCGCTTCGCGATGGCGGAGTGGGTGTTGTGGGCGCTGGACCAAGCGGGCGAGGGCTGGATCGCCGAGCGCCCGCTCATGGCGACCTACCGTCGCTGGAAGCGCGGCGAGGACTGGCGCGAGCGCTTCAGCCGCGGCGTCTTTCAGCCAGGGCGCGGCTTCGAGCGGGAGAGCTACAGCTTCGCCCCGCTCGTGCACTGCGGCGTGCTGGAGATGGGCCAGTGGGGCCAAGAGAAGTTCTACCGGGTCTCGGAGCGCGGCCACCGCCTGCTGCACCCCCCCGAGGACGACGGCTTCACGCAGTTCTACCTCACGCCCAACTTCGAGATCATGGCGCCCGCTGGCATCGCGCCGATCTTGCTCTTCCGCATCGGCGAGCTCGCTGACCTCACCGGCTGCGATCGCGCCAACAGCTTCCGCATCACCGAGGCCTCCATCGAGCGCGCGATGGAGCGCGGCTGGCGTCGCGACGACGTGCTGCAGTTCTTGCGCGACAACAGCCAGATCGGCCTGCCCGAGAACGTCGAGGCCACGCTCAAGGGCTGGATCGGCCACCGCGGCGACGTGGAGTTCCACGACCTCTGCGTGCTCACGGTGCACCGCACCCAGATCCGACGCTTCGAGAGCAACCCACGCGTAAAGCCTTATATCTTGCACCGCTTTGCGGCGGGCATGTACGCCATCGACCGCACCCGCCGCGAGGAGATCGCGGCGCTGCTGGAAGAGGGCGGCTTCGCGCCTCGCAAAGAGGTGCGCGGCTACCCCGGCGATCCCGAGCAGGTCGAGGCCCGCAACGCCCTGCACCGCTTGGTCGCTGAGGCCCGCATCGCCACGGCCGATCCCACGATTGACGCGCTGCAAGCCTACGCCCCGCCCGAGGCGCTGCACCCGGTGCCCGGCACCAAGGCCGCGGTCGCCAAGAAGAAGAAGGCAGGCAGCGATCTCCCCGAGGTCACCCCAGAGGAGGCGCGGCCGATCATCGACCAAGCGATCCTCAAGCGCCACGAGCTGCAGATGGTCTACCTCGGCAAAGATGGCGTGCGCGTCACCTGCACGGTTGAGCCCCAGCGCATCGCGCTCAAGGGCGAGGACGCGGTGCTCGTCGGCTTGGACGTGAAAGAGGGTGAGCGCCGCAGCTACGTCATCGATCGCATCGAGCGCCTGGCCGTCAGCGGGGGGACGCGATGAGCGACCCCGGCGCCGCGATCGGCTTTGAGGCATCCTTGGACGAGCTCGAAAAGCGCGTGCGCTTGCTCGAGTCCGGCGAGGTCGCCTTGGAGGACGCGCTCAAGCTGTTCGAGGAGGGGGTCGTGCTCGCGCGCAGCTGCCACGAGCAGCTCGAAGCCGCTGAGCTGCGGGTAGCGAACGTCACTCGCGGCGCCGCCGGTGTTAACGAACGCCCTCTCGATGAACCCTAAGCAGCACGGGTGCTTGGCCAATCGGCGTCACACCCGCTAACCTGCCTCCGCACAACCCCCTCCGCTGCCCCTCCCCGGAGATCGCACCGTTGTTCGAACACGTCGGAAAGCCGATCGACGATGACGCAGCTGCTCGCAGCGCAAAGTCGGCGGGCCTCACGCTCGGCGTGCTCGCGCTGTTCGCCGGTGTTGGCTTCGCTTGGGCGACGTGGAAGGCCGCCGAGGTCGTCGTCAAGGCGATCACCAACGACGAGGCGATGGTCGAGGTCGTCTTGGACGAGCCGGACCTCACCGAGGCGCTGCCGCCGCCCCCGCCGCCTCCCCCGCCGTCGGTCGCCGCCGCGGTGGAGCCCGAGGATCCGGACACCGACACGCCCGACGAGCCCGAACCCGATGAGATGCTCGACGAGGTCCCCACCTTGAACGAGGACCCCGACACCGACATTCGCGAGGCCGATCGCCCCAAGGGCGAAGAAGGCGGCGTCGAGGGCGGTCAAGAGGGCGGTGACGCCAAGTACGGCGTGCTCGGTGGCGTTGAAGGCGGCGTGCCCGGCGGTCAGCTCGGCGGCTCCAGGACCGTGCACCGCAACGACGTGCAGGTGAAGCGCTGCTTGCCGTCGGTGTTCAAGTACCCCGAGGCCGCTGAGAACCTGAGCCTCGGCACGCAGTCCTGCATCGCCAACGTGCACCTCGACGCCGATGGCGTCCCGGTCGCCGTCGACGTGCAGAGCACCTGCCCCAAGGTCTTCCACAACGCCACCCGCGAGGGGCTGCTTCAGTGCCGCTGGTACCCCTACAAGTCGGGCGGCCAGAAGATCCCTGTGCAGTTCCAGTTCAAGGTGACCTTCGTTCCACCGCGCTAGGCGCCCCCTTCCCCGGAGTCTGTTCATGCTCATCCTTCTGCTCGAGTCCGTCGCGCGCGCCGGAGACGAGGCTGTCCCTGGGTTCACCCTCATGGACATCTGGCACCACTCCGGCTGGCTGGCGCGCGGCGTCATCGCCATGCTCGCGTTCATGCTCATCAGCGCGCTCTTCGTGGCCGCCGAGCGCCTGCTGGCCTTCCGCAGCAGCACGCAGCGCTCCGTCGCCCTCGCGCAGCGGGTCGCCAAGCCCATGCAAGAGGGTGATCTGGTCGAGGCTCAAAAGCTAGCGAAGGACGAGGCCTTTCACGGCGCTTACCTCGCTGGTGTGCTCAACGCCGGCATTAGCGAGCTCGTGCTCCGCCGCGACGCGCACGGCGTCGCCAACGCAGAGCGCGCGGTCGAGAAGGCCGTCGGCGAAGAGGTGGCCAAGGCCCGCCAGAACATGGGCGTGCTCGCCACCGTCGGCTCCACGGCGCCCTTCGTCGGCCTGTTCGGCACCACCTTCGGCGTCATCAACGCCTTCCAGGGCATGGCCTCCGCCGGCTCAGCGGGCCTCGGCGCCATCTCCTCGGGCATCTCCGAGGCGCTCATCACCACCGGCGTCGGCATCGGCGTGGCGGTCATCGGCGTGTGGATGTTCAACTACTTCAACAGCCGCATCGAGAAGGTCGTCGAAGAGCTAGCCGGGATCGAAGCCGACTTTATGGACTGGGCCCACAAGCTGATTCAGCCCGCACCTCAGGACTAAGCCCATGGGCGCGAAGCTCGGCAGCAGCGGCGGCCCGATGGCCGACATCAACGTCACACCGCTCATCGACGTGGTGCTGGTGTTGCTCGTGGTGTTCATGGTCATCACCCCCATGCTGTCCTCCGGGCAGAACGTCGACCTGCCCATGGCGGACGAGGTCACCAAGGTGAACGACGTCGGTCAGTTCATCGTGATCTCGGTCACCGAGGACCGCGGGTGGTGGGTGGAGCAGGAGCAGGTGGACGAGGACTCGCTCATCCCCACGCTCAACTTGGAGTTCAACCACAACCCCAAGCGCAGCATCTTGGTCAAAGCCGACCGCGACCTCGCGTATGGTGATGTGCGCGTCGTCATGGACCTCCTCGCCGACAACAACTGGACCTCGGTGCTCATCGCCGCCGGCAAGAGGAAGTAGCGATGGGCGCAAAGCTCGGAACCAACGAGACCATCGCGGATCTCAACCTCACGCCGCTCATCGACATCGTGCTGGTCGTGCTCATCATCATGATGGTGAACATCCCGATTCAGATCGAGCAGATGGGTGTGAAGCTGCCGGGCAAGGTCGAGGTCAACACCCCGCCCCCCGACACCGACGTGAAGCAGCTCGTCATCGCGGTCTACCCGGAGAAGAGCGGCGACTTCGCCCTCGCCCTCAACCGCACCCTCATGAGCGAGCACACGCTGCGCATGGAGGTCACCACCCGCCTGCGCAACATGGAGAAGAAGCGCGTCTTCGTCGACGCCGACGAGAGCGTGCCGTTCGGCCGCGTCGTCGACATGCTCGACCTCGCGCGCGCCGCGGGCGCCGACGCGGTTGGCCTCGCCAAGATGAAGGACGGCGGCCCCGCGCCCTACACCGCCGCCTCCGTGGGCTCCACGCCCCGAGGCATCATCGTCGGCAACGTGAAGGTCGTGTTCTACGAGGGCTCCACCGTCGCCACGCTCAGCGCCAAGACGGCGGACGCGACGATCCGCGCGCACATGACCGAGCTCATGGGCTGCTACCAGCTCGGCCTCGCCCAGAGCTCCACGCTCACCGGCCAGGTCGTCGCCCGTGTGGACGTCGGCCCCGATGGCCAGCTCATGGGCCACAGCATCAGCAGCGACACCCTCGGTAATGACGCGGTCACCACCTGCATCGACGAGCAGGTGCTGCCCACCTTGGCCTTCGAGCCGCTGGGCGACCAGAACACGGCGGCGGTGCAGTTCCCGCTGGTGTTCAGCCCGGGGTAAGGCAGAACTGACCGACATGGCGGTCGTGTAATAGCATCGTGGTGTAGGCTCCGCGCTTCTGTTTGGAGTGTCCATGCGCCTGCTGCCCTTTGTTACGCCCGCACTGCTCCTCGCCCTCGTGGGCTGTCGCGGCCCCACCGCGGGCGAGATCGACGAAGACGGCGACGGCTCGTTCGCGGACGTCGACTCGGATGGCTTCGGCGGCAGCGCTGGCGCTGTGACCGCCTGCGCGCAGCCCGCGAACACGGTGGCGCGCGCGGGTGACTGCGACGACGCGCGCGCGAGCACGCACCCCGGCGCGACCGAGGTCTGCGACGGACGCGACGACGACTGCAACGGCGCAGTGGACGACGGCGCGGTGAACCAGACGACGTGGTACGCGGACGTGGACGCGGACGGCTTCGGCGACACGAGCTCCAAGGCGACGGGCTGCAGCGCCCCGAACGGCGCCGCGAGCGTCGGAGGCGACTGCGATGACCACGCCAACACCACCTACCCCGGCGCCGCCGAGTTCTGCGACGGCGTGGACAACAACTGCAACGGCGCGCTCGACGACAACGCGGTCGACACCAAGCCCTTCTTCGTCGACCAAGACGGCGACGGCGTCGGCATCTTGGGCGCGACGCTGCTCGCGTGCAGCGCCCCTTCCGGCTTCAGCACCGGCACCGACGACTGCGACGACACGGACGCCACCAGCTACCCCGGCGCGAGCGAGGTCTGCGATCACGCAGACAACGACTGCAACGGGGTGATCGACGACAACCCCGTCGACGAGATCACCACCTACGTCGACGGCGACGCGGACAGCTTCGGCGACGACAACCAGACGCTCGTCACCTGCTTTGTGCAGCCGGGCTATACGGTGGATCCGGGCGACTGCGATGACGCCAACGCGTCCGCCTACCCCGCCGCGGCGCCAGCCTGCGACCTGTCGGACCTGGACTGCGACGGCGTGCCCGACGGCGACCAGGACATGGACGGCTACCTCATGGAGGCGTGCGGCGGGCTCGACTGCGACGACAACGATCCGAACATCTACCCGGGCGTGCAGGGCTGCACGTCACACGGCTCGGTCTCCTTCGTCAAGACGAGCACCTACGACACCGGCCTCTGCACCTACGGCGGCGCGGGCAAGGTCGACTGGGCGAACCTCGGCAACATGAGCTGGAAGCAGTGCGTGAGCGAGGCGTCCTTCCGCAAGGCGATGCTCGTGTCGCAGAGCTACTCGGTCTCGGACGGGTGGGCGGCGCACCGCTACAACAACACCGCGTCGCTCTCGCGCTGGTCGACGCCGTTGTGGGTGGACATCAGCACCTCCCACCCGTGCATCGTCGGGCGCGACACGCGCGCGACCTCCAGCACCACGCCGGTCACCAAGCGGGCGAGCTTCGACGGGTTCGCGTGGGCGTACGAGGACCTCGGCGACAAGTACTACGACGAGTGCCAGCTCGCGGCGTCCAACGCCGGCGCGATGATCATCACCCCGGCGGTCCTCGGGCAGGGCACCGGCGACGGCTACTGGGTGAACAACACGCACTCGTGCAACACCTTCGAGTACGTGAGCGGCAACGGCGCTAGCTATGCCATTGAGAACCTGGGCTATGGCGCGCGCTCCGGGCTGCACCGCTGCATGATCGGCTTCCCGCTGTAGCGCTACGCCCCGTCGCCCACGGCGGCCTCGTACGCGTGCACGAGGCCGATCGCTGCTGCGGCGAGCGCGAAGGAGGCGAGCACGTCGGCGGCGTAGTGCCACCCGGTCGTGACCGTCGCCGCGATCATGCAGGCGTTGAGCAGCGCCATCGCGACGAAGGCGCGGCGATGCCCGCGAAAGGCCCACACGTTCGCGAGCCCGAAGAAGGTGTGAAAGGACGGGAAGGTGATGATCCCGGTCGCTTGGGGCACGGTGAAGTGAAACGGCGTCGCCGCCCGCACCGCGTCGTACTGGCGCAAGAAGTCGAGCTGGTCGAGCGAGGGGTGGAGCGCGAGCGCCGGTGGGCCCTTCGCGGGGAAGAACCAGAACAAGCCCATGCCGAGGGCTGCGCCGAAGACGCACATCGTCAGCCACTGCCACGCGGCGCGGGTGTCGCCGAGCAGCAAGCCGAGCGCCACCGCGACCAGGATGAACTGCACCAAGAAGGAGGCGTAGGCGAGCTCTAGGCCGAGGTTCAGCAGCGGTCGCGCCGCGACCCAGTCCGCGATGGCCGTCGTGGACACGCCGAGGAGCTGATCCACCGCCGCGAGGGCCGCGTCGCCGTCGTGGGGGCTCGCGTCGAGGATCAGGTAGCTCGCGAGGCCGAAGGCCTGGGTGAACCACAGGGTCATCGCCACGAGGAGGAGCGTCTCGGCGATGCGCTCCTCGCCCTCTCGCCATCGGGCATAGTACAGCGCGAATCCGAGGATCGGCAGCGGCACCAAGAGCGGCTCCGCGCCGGTCGCTAGCGACAGGTGGAGCGAGCTGGAGCGGCTGAACACCAGGCCGTCGAGGGCCAACACCAGCAGGATAAGTCCGGTAGCGGGTGCGATACGGCGAACCAAGCCAAGCTCCAAACACACGCGGCGCGCCCGACGGACGTCACCCCCTAGCGGCGCGCTAGAAGTCGGGGTCGTCATCCATGAGCTCGTCGCGCTCACGCGCGATCTTGGGCTTGCCGAAGGGCGCCGCGCGCACGAGCACGCCCGCCGCGATCTCCAGCCCGAAGGGTCCGCTGGGGTCGGGCTCGTAGAAGTCGTAGATCAGCTGGTCAGCGCCGTCGTGGGTGGCGAGGACCTCGCCCCCTGCGACCCGCAGCTGCAGGGTGCTGCGGGCGAAGAGGTCGACGTTCTTGCCCGCCTTGAGCTCGACGCCGCCGCCGCCCTCCAGCAGCATGGCCTTGGGCTTGTCGAAGGGACCGAGCGCGCTGACGTAGACGGGCATGCCGACATCGCCGAGCACCTGGTTGGGGGAGGCGCCGCTCCACCAGGCTACGCCGGCGTGGTAGCTCGGGCGCAGGCTCGCTTGGGGCTTGGGGCTCATGTAGGCGCGCAGGCCGAGGCTGGACGTCCACCAGGGCTGCTGAAAGCGCTGGCCCTCGGGCTCGGGCGTGCCGACGACCTCCTGGTGGAAGTAGTAGGCATAAGATCCCGTTCGGATCGACATATTCGCCGAGATCTCCAGGGTGGGGCTCAAGCCGAAGCCGACCTCGAACTGCCCCTGCCCGGTGCCGCCCGACTTCACCTCTTGAAAGACCGAGACCTCGGCCACCTGGAGGTTGGTGGGGTCGAGCGCCCAGCGCCCGTCGAAGCTGTGTAGGTAGGGGCCCGCGCCGCCGCCGAGCTCCGCGCGCAGCAGCAGCTGGCGGGTGCGGCCCTTGCTGAGCTCGCGCCAGCGCTCCAGGGTGACGCCAGAGTTCTGGAACCTGAGGTACTCCTCGCGGCTCATCTTGAGGCGCTCCCACGGCGCCGCGTCGTCGCGGTCGTCGTAGTGGGTGAGGTCCGTCTCGGTGAGCTTCTGCTTCTTGAGCTTCTCGTCGTCATTGACGCCGCGCATCACGCCGTCGATGTCGTTGTCAGCGACGATGTCTCGCGCAACAACGGCGTCTTCCTTGCGCTTTTGGTCGCGTGCCTGCCGAGCGTCTGGCGGGCGAAGGCGCACGTCCGTGAGGTCGTGGTCGCCGTTGATGACCTTCTGCAGGACCGCCGCGACGCCCTGCACGAAGGCGTCCTCGCCGCCGGCGGAGATCGCCGCGGTGAAGGTGACCGCGGCGCGGGTGGTCGCCATGTCGATGATCGACACCTCGACCTCGCGATCCGCGAGCGGGTCGGCGGGCTGCTCGGCGGTGTAGCGCGCTGAGATCGCCCAGTTCGCTTTGGCGCGGGCCGCGATCACGTAGGAGCACTCGGTGTACTGCGCGGGCTTGCAGTTCTCCAAGTAGATGGCGGCGCTGTAGTCCTCGTAGGGGCGCACGGCGTCGAGCGGCACGACGAGGAAGGCGCTCCCAAGCTCTTGCTCCAGGCGGCCGCGCAGCACGTCGGACTCGGGTCCGAGGGAGGCTGGGGTCGCTAGGAAGCGCGAGACGAAGACGACGTCGAGGTGAAAGGCCTCTTGGGCGAGCGCAGGGGTAGCGCTCGCGGCCAAGGCCAAAGCAGCGAGGAGTTTGCGGAGCGATCGTGTCATGGCGGGAAGACTCTACCCCGAAGCGCGCGCTTAGCGGACAACCTTGCGACGAGGCGCGCGCTTTCCTTCGGCAGAGCCCGCGGGCGCGTCCAGCACGATGAGCGCCTCTTGGTGCGCTGTGTGCGGGAACATATCGAAGAGCTCGACCTCGCCGTTGACGCGGTAGCCGGCCTCGACGAAGGCGCGCACGTCGCGGGCCATGGCCGTCGCGTTGCACGAGACGTAGGCGATGCGGCGCGGCTCGAGGCCCAGGATGCCCTCGACCACGCCGGGCTCGAGGCCGCGGCGCGCTGGGTTCACCGTGAGCACCGGGTGCGAGTCGCCCAAGCGGCGCTTGATGTCGGGGAGGGCCAAGTCGACGCGATCGCTGACGAACTCGGCGCCCTCGATGCCGTTGCGGCGCGCGGCGGAGCGGGCGCGCGCGACGGCGCCGTCGATCTCTTCGACGCCGAGGGCCCAGCCCGTGACCTTGGCGGCCTGGAGGGCGAAGCCGCCGACGCCGCTGTAGAGGTCGATGACCGGCACGTCCTTGACGAGCTCCAAGCGCTCGATGGTGCGCTTGTACACGATCTCAGCGACGGCGGGGTTCGTCTGGAAGAAGTCGCCCGGCCCCATGCTGTAGCGCACGTCGAGGAGGGTCTCCTCCAGGTCGTCGGTGCCGACGAGGGGCTGCACGCCGATGACGCCGTCGGCGTCGCGCAAGAAGATGCTGTTGCCGGTGTCGGTGTTGACGTGGGCCCAGACGCCGACGACCTCGCCGACGTTGGTAGCGACGAGCTCAGCGAGCTCATCCAGGCGCTTGGTGCGGCGGCCGACCACGAGGGTGATCATGACCTTGCCGGTGGAGCGCGAGGCGCGGAGCACGGCGGCCCGGAGCACGCCGCGGTCGGTGTCGGGATCCCATGGCCAGAGGTCGAGCTCGATGGCGTGGTGCGCGAGCGAGGCCATGACGCGGCGGAGCACGGGGGCGGCGACGTGGCAGTTGGGGATCGGCACGACGTGGCGGGTGTTGCGCGCCCACGCGCCCACCTTGAGGCGGTTGCGATCGGACATGCCGAAGCCGAGCTTCACGACGTGGCGGAAGCCCGCGTCGCCGTCGGGGCAGGCGTGGAAGGCGCCGACCGCGACATCCTTGAGGCCCTCGTCGGCGAGGGCGTCGCGCACGTTCTGGCGGCGGACCGCGTACTGAGCCTCGGGGCGCAGGTGCATGAGCGGGCAGCCGCCGCACGGGCCGAAGCGGTCGCAGGGGGGCTCGACGCGATCGGGCGACGGCGAGCGCGCGCCGATCCAGAACCCGTAGGAGCGATTTTGCCCGACGGAGGTGATGCGCACGTCGGCGCGCTCGCCAGGGATGCCGCCAAAGACCTGAATCGCCCGACCTTGTTTCTGGCGATCAGGTGGCGGGACTTCGACCTCGCCGCGGGCGGTCCAATGGGTCGGCGTTACGGTCTCGATGCTCGCCACGGGGGCCTCCTTCCGGGGACCGACGCATATCGCGTCCGCGCCAGTTCCGCCCGGCAACTTGACTTGTCAAATAGACTTCGCGGAATGACTTGAAGTCTCGGCGCTCTGCGTGCTATACCCTCCTTGCACGAGCCCTTCGTGCCTCCTGCCTCGTCCTTGGGCGCCCGCCCGCCCCCCGCTCCCCTCCTCTCAGCCCTCCGGTGTTGCCATGAATGCAGCGTCCCTCTCGTTTCAGGACAGCCC
>Ga0210044_10004056_pt1 | contig 20659 bp, 21 predicted proteins | sample CryGey13umfilter_2_FD_183959 | JGI IMG/M metagenome (GOLD analysis project Ga0210044, IMG submission 183959) | Groundwater microbial communities from aquifer in Utah, USA - Crystal Geyser 4/9/14 3 um filter (SPAdes) (version 2) | ecosystem: Environmental > Aquatic > Deep subsurface >... | reverse complement strand
GTTCGTTAATGATTCTGGCCACTTCAAGCCCGGCGATTTCTCCGGCTTGTTTAGTTGCTTGTCTTTGTGAATCGTCGAAATAAGCAGGAACAGTAATGACTGCTTTTTCGACTTTTTCTCCTAAATAAGCTTCAGCATCGGTTTTTATCTTTTGTAAAACCATGGCGGAAATCTCCTGGGGCGTATAATTCTTGCCTTTAACTTCAACGACCGCTATACCTTCTCTTCCCTCGCTGATTTTATAAGGCAGCCATTTTTTATCATATTCAACTGAAGCATCAGAATATCTTCTTCCCATTAATCTCTTAATAGAAAAGATAGTTGAAGTAGCATTGACTACCATCTGTCTTTTAGCCACATCACCTACCACATGTTTAACCGGGTCAACCACTGAAGGAAAAACATTTCTTCCCTCAGCCGAAAAAATGACTTTTGGTTTTCCTCCCTCCATCACCGCTACGCATGAATTAGTTGTTCCTAAATCAATACCAATTATTTTTGCCATAAGATTTGAAATTAACTTTTAATAATTTTTTTAGTCACTTTAACTTGAGCTACTCTTAAAATCCTACCGTTCATCTGATAACCTTTTCTTAATACCTCGATGACAACATCGTCTTTTTCACCGGCAACAATATCAACTGCCTCGGCTAAATTCGGATCAAACTCTTTATCTAAAACCTCGATTTCCTTTAAACCTGTTTCTTGTAACATCCTTAATAAATTTTCCTTAGCTATTTTTAATCCTTGATCTTTGATAAAAACTTCCGCTTTATCTAAGCTATCGAGAAAAGGTAATAATTTTATAATTAACTGAAAATTGGCTGATTTGATGATTTCCTCTTTTTCTCCCAGAAATCTTTTCTCCAAGTTTTGATAATCAGCCAGCGCCCTTAAATATTTATTCTTCCATTCATTTACTTCTTTTGTTAATTTATCAATTTCTAACCCGCCTGCCGAACAGGCAGGTTTTTTCATTTCCTTTTTCTTTTTATCCATAACTATTCACTAATCACTAATAACTAATCGCTAATTTAGAATCCTTGATCTTTAATAATTTCTTCAATTAAATTGGAAAAATATTTAATCTGGGGAATAATTGAGTCATAATACATCCTTTTGGGACCGACGACACCAACGATTCCCTTAATATTTTTTCCTTCAAACTCTCCCCAAACACTGGCGCAAGACTCAAAAATCGGATCATGAAAATCTTCTTCTCCAAGCAGACACATAATCTCCTCTTCCATCTTTTGAAACTCGTCTAATATCCTTTCCCAATAGCTTACCTCATCAAGCCTGCCAAAAAGTGTCCGAGAAAGATTGAGATCTAAAAACTCTGGCTGAGTTAATAAGTTGGCCATTCCTGAGTAATAAACATCACCAAGATTGGTGGTTACTAATGATAGTAAACCGGTTTTTTGGGAAAGAATTTTGGTCGCCTGTGATAATAATCGATGGGTTTCGTTTCGTTCATCCCAGATGCTATTTTTATAAGCGACTTCATCGGTGGTTGACAGGTCTTTTTGTTTCATTAAATGTTTTATATAAAAGCGAAATCCTTTGGCTGAGGGTATTCTTCCGGAAGAAAAATGGGTTTTTTTCAGATAGTCCTTCTTAGCTAGTTCTACCATTTCGTTACGGATAGTAGCCGGTGAAACACCTAGTTTATATTTTTTCTCAAGAATTTCGCTACCGACCGCCTCACCGGTTTCACTATATTCTTTGATAATGGTTTTTAAAATATCGACCTGTCTTTGAGTTAGGTCTTCCATATGATATTAGCAATCATAAACTAACTCTGCTAAAATGTCAATAGGAATTTTAATGCTATAATTAATCTATGTTGAAACTCGGCGCCCATCAATCAATTAGCGGTGGATATTATAAAGCCTTAGAAAGAATTAAAAAAATTGGCGGTAACTGTCTACAGATTTTCTCTTCTTCTCCACGCGGTTGGAGCTTTGCCAAAACCACCTGGCAAGAAATTTCTCAATTTCTCAATCTTAAATCTCTATTCAATATTAACCCCATTTATTTCCACGCTTCCTATTTAGTTAACTTGGCTGACGAGGGAAAAATAGGATATCTTTCAAAAATGTCAATCTCTGCCGAATTAAATATCGCTCCCAAACTACAAATTAAAGGAACGGTGGTCCATCTTGGATCATATAAAAATTTTCAATCAAACTCAAAATATCAAATGTTAATAAAAAATATTAGAGAAATATTAGAAAAAACTCCTAAGGAATCTATTTTTATCATAGAAAACGCTGGTAATAGAAAAATTGGGCAAACTTTAGAAGAAATCGCCCAAATCGTTAAAGACGTTAATAATCAAAGAGTTAAACTTTGTCTTGACACCTGTCATCTTTTTTCCAATAGTTATCGTTTCTCAAATAGCAACGAATTAGATTCTCTACTTGATAAACTTGATGAACTTGATTTACTTGATAAGCTTGAGGTTTGGCACGTCAACGACAGCCGTGATCCTTTTAATTCTGGGAAAGACAGACACGCTAACATTGGCCAGGGAACTATCGGAATAGATGAATTCAAAACGCTTCTCAATCATCCGAAAACAAAGAACTACCCTTTTATCATCGAAACTCCAGGATTCAATGACGAAGGACCTGACAAAAAAAATCTCGACATTCTAAAAAGCCTTCTTGTCTCCTGATATAATTATCATATGTTCAAACTATCTCAGAAAATCAATGACCTTTTTTCTTTTTTCAAAAAAAAAGGCTTTCAATTATATTTGGTGGGTGGAGCTATCCGTGACCTGCTTTTAAAAAAAGAGCCGAAAAACTGGGACTTTGCTACCGACGCTAAACCTGAAGAAATATTAAAACTGTTTCCCAAAGGTCATTATAATAATCAATATGGTACTGTTATTGTCAAAATTGATGATCAACTTCTTGAAATTACTACTTTAAGAAAAGAGGAAAAATATGAAGACTTTCGTCATCCAGAAAATGTAATTTGGACAAATAAGATTGAGGAAGATTTAGCTCGACGTGATTTTAGTATTAATGCTCTTGTTTATGACGGGAAAAAAATTATCGATCTTTTTAACGGGCAAAAGCATCTAAAAGAAAAATTAATTGTCGCTGTTGGTAATCCAGACAAAAGATTTAACGAAGATGCTTTAAGGCTAATAAGGGCAGTTCGTTTTGCTTCTCAATTAGGATTTTTTATTGACGAAAAAACCCGCGCTTCAATCGAAAAAAATGCAGAATTAATCAGTAAAATTTCCTGGGAAAGAATCAGGGACGAATTTCTAAAAATATTGGGGAGCGATCATCCTGCAGAAGGAGTACTCTTCTTAAAAAATACCGGACTTTTATCTTTTATTTTGCCTGAGGTTGATCTCTGTTTTATGGTTCCCCAAAAAAGCCCTTTACGTCATCATATCTACGATGTTGGCACTCATTTAGTGATGTCTCTAAAACACTGTCCGTCAAAGGACGAAATTGTCCGTTTTGCTACTTTAATTCATGATGTTGGCAAAGCAAAAACTTTCCGTAAAGACGAAAAAACAGGGCTGATTACTTTTTATAACCACGAAGTCGTCGGCACGAAACAGACTAAACAAATTGCTGACCGTTTTAAACTTTCTAATAAAAATAAAGACAAATTAGTCAAATTAGTCCAATTTCACCAATTCACCGTATCAGAAATCCAAACCGATAAAGCGGTAAGGCGATTTATCAGGAATGTTGGTCAAGAATATCTTGATGATATTATTGACTTACGGATCGGTGATCGAATTGGTTCGGGCGCTCGTCCGACTTCTTGGCGATTTGACCTTTTTAAAAAAAGACTCGAAGAAGTACAGAAGCAACCGTTTCAAATCAAAGACTTGAAAATCGATGGCAATGATGTAATGAAAGTTTTAAAGCTCAAACCTGGACCTAAAATTGGCGAAGTATTAAAAAATCTATTTGACCTAGTAGTAGAAAAAAAATTAAAAAACGAGAGAAAAGCATTACTACAATATATTAATATAATGTAGTAAATTATTTTTCTCTTCCTTAATCGTTGTTTCTTCTTCATGACCAGGATAAACTTTTGTTTCTTCGGGTAACTTAGATAAAGTTATCAATGAATTTTTTAAATCTTTTTTATTGCAATAAGAGTGATCAAACCGGCCAATGGTACCTTTATGCAATGTATCTCCGGTAAAAACTACTTTTTCTTTTTTAAAATAAAAACAGACACTTCCTGGTGAATGTCCTGGTGTGGTTATAACTTGAAACTTAAAGTCAGTAATTTTGTTTTTCACTTTAATTAAACGTTTAATTAAAGTAGGTTTGATAATTAGTGGTTGATGACCTAAAAAATGTTCTGCGCTATCAATTAATCGATTAATCAAAAATCTATCCTTTTTGTTTATATATAAAGGAACGTTAAAGGATTTTTGGATTTCTCCGGCTGCCATTAGATGATCAAAATGTCCATGAGTCGCCAACATAGCAACTAATTTCAATCTTCTTCTTTGTAGTTCCTCAAGAATAAACGACACCTCATCACCTGGGTCAATAATTAAACAATCATTATCTTTAATCAAAAAATAGCAATTCGCCTGTAGCTGTCCTAAAGAGTATTTAATAACTTTCATTTTTCTGATCTTAACCACTCAACATAGTCACATCCCCCGGCTGTCTTGGTTTCATAATCCCAAGTTGCCGTTGAACATTTTTTTAGTTTCTTTCCGGCGGCCGTTGTAAAAAGAACCAATTTTGATCCGCATTTCGGACAGTCCTCGTCCAACTGTTCAGTGGTTCCTTTTATCCATTCAATATAATCACATCCCCCCGCCGTCTTTGTGGCGGGGTCCCAGGTGGCGGTCGAGCATTTCTTCATCTTTTTTCCAAACCGTGTCACAACTGACAGCAATGGCGCTCCACACTTCGGACACTTTTCATCCAGTGTAATTGGCTCAACCGCAAGCCATTTTACATAGGTACAGCCATCAATTGTATGAGTTTCCGAATTCCAACTACCTTTTGAACAACGTTGTAATTTTTTTCCGGACTTCGTCTCAAACACTTCACCCAGCGGTGACCCGCACTTTAGACATACCTCACCGTTTACCTCTGTTTCCTTATCAGATTTTTTATCTGTCATATTTATTTTTATAAATTAATAATATTGCTTTAACTATTTATTTTTACTTTATTTCTTTTTTTCTCCATCCAAACCAAAATCGGCGTTGCCACAAACGGTGAAGAATAGGTGCCGGTAATGGTTCCGATTAAAAGGGTAATGATAAAAAATCTAATCGTCTGTCCTCCAAATAAAGTCAACGCTAATAACATAAAAAGAATTGTCATCGAGTTATTAATAGATCTGACCATTGTTTCGGTCAACGCCCGATTAGCTCCTTCTTCTAAACTGAAAGCCTCTCCACTTGCTTTATATTCCCTAATCTTGTCAAAGATAACAATCGTGTCGTGAACAGAAAATGACATCGTAGTTAAAATCGCGGTAACAAACATTAAGTCAACCTCAGCGCCGAAAAAATGAGACAGCAATGAATAACTACAAACGACAACAAAAAAATCATGGATCATTGCTAAGATCGCCGAGGCGGCGAAATCAAAACCTTTAAAGGCAAAACTCATATAGATAAGAATGCCTAAAATTGCCAAAACAGAAGCAATCACCGTTTTATTGATCGTTTCTTTGCCCAATACTGGTCCGACTGTTTCTGATCTTAAAACCGTGATTTTTACTCCAAGTTTTTTTTCTAAATCTTTTTTAAATGTTGCTTCTTGGTTTTCATCAATGGCCTTTGTTTTCAATATTAAATTTTTATCACTAATTCTTTCTTCTATTACCTCAATCTTATTGTTTTTGATTATTTTATTTAACTCCTTATTAATAATCTCTTTATTTAATTGATATTCAAGATTAGTACCGCCAGTAAAATCAATTGAATAATGATAACCCCACTTTAATATAGAAAAAAGTCCCAAACCAATTACAAATAAAGAAATAAAAAAATAAATAAATCGATATTTTAAAAAGTTAATCATTTTTTTTATAAAAAACATCTATTAGTCTTTTCGTAATTACTACTCCAGTAAACAAACTAATCGCTACTCCAATTGCCAACGTTAACGCAAATCCTTTCACCATACCAAACTGCGGCAAAAACTCCCAGTTTAAAGGATTAAATAAAATAAAGGCCACGGTTAATGTCGTAATATTGGCGTCTTTAATGGCGTCAATCGCTCGGCCAAATCCCAAGCGGACGGCAACTTCAAACTCTTTCCCTTTCCTTATCTCTTCTTTAATCCTTTCAAAAATTAAAATATTAGCATCAACCGCCATCCCAATTGAAAGAATAAAACCGGCAATTCCAGGCAAAGTCAAAACCACGGGAATTAAACGAAAGATGGCTAAAGAAATCAGTCCGTAAATCAATAAAGCCATTGAAGCGATGATTCCTAATTTGCCATAATAAAGAATCATAAACAGTAGTACCATTGCCAGTCCAAAAAAACCAGCGATAACGCTTTTTTTTACCTCAACTGTTCCTAAGGTCGGACCGATATTTTTCTGCTCGATTAATTTAATCGGTAGGGGTAACGCTCCGGAGTTAATAGCAATCGTCAATTTTTTGGCTTCGTCGACGGTAAAATTACCGGTAATGACCGCGTTGCCTTCTGAAATCGCCTGCTGAACAGTCGGAGCCGAGATAAGAAAATTATCAACAACAATAGCGAGTGGTTTACCAATATTTCTTTTAGTAATGTCGCCAAATAACCTAGCTCCTTCGTTGTTAAAAGATAAAGCCACTTGCGGTTTACCATCTTGCTGATTAAAATCAACGCTGGCTTTTTTTATGTGTTTTCCTGTTAATCCTGTTTCCACAAGTACCGGTGCCGGACTGGCAACTTTTTCATCAATAATTTTTTCTTCCTGGAAAGATAGTTGAGCTGTTCTTCCGATTAAGGCAATGGCTTCGTCAACTTTTTCAATTCCAGGCAGATCAATGCTTATCCGATAATTGTTGCCCGATTTTAAAGTCTGCACTGTCGGTTCAGAGACACCAAAAAAATTAACCCGCTTCTCAATAATATTACGGGCTGAGCTTAAAGCATCCTTAAGGTCAGTGGGATTTACTTTTATCGTATTGGTCTGAAATACCAAGTGACTGCCGCCTTTTAAATCTAGTCCTAAGTGAGTTTTAAACTCTTTTTTCACTTTTATTCCAAAAACAGTGAAGTCTAAAGATAAAGGATTAATGGAAAATTTTCCTATTTTATAATTTTCAGGAAGATCAATCCAAACAATAAGAACTGTAATCAAAAGAAGAAGAAAAACCTTAAAGATCTTCATAAGGGATTATTTTACCAAATCTTCCTCAAAGCCAACTAACATAACTTTTGGCTGTTTTAAAAAGCGCCAGATGAAGGGATCGTTATTTTTCTTACGAAAGACAAATTCATCCTCGGTCATCACGGTATAATTAATCGCTCGGCCAAAAATCTTTTCACCTTCTTTTATGATCGATTCAACTTCGGGAATAACCACCACGCCAACAACCAGAAGATAGATCTCATCTTCTCTAATGACAGTATTTTTTGAGAATTTTGTAGATAAGGCGACAAACTTAATCTTACCTATTTTTGATAAGTTTTTATGAATCGCCAAAGCTAAATAACCAGTCTTAGTAAATATTCTTAAGAATTCATCATAGTAAATATAATTTTTATTGAGATTATAGTAAACTTTATTGAGTCTTCTTTCTTTTAAAAGCAACTTAGCATCGGAAAGAATATCCAATTCCCTTTTCACCGCATTTACTTCTTCATCTACCTCGCGAACAATCCTTCGTAAATAATAACTTTCTCCTGAGCGATGGAAAAAAAACTCCAAAATTTTCCTCCTCGTTTTAGAAGGAATAATATGTTCTAACATAAAACACGTTATTTAATAATTAACCTTATTACCTACAGGCAATACCTCAATCCAAACCTTTCCTTTTACTATCTCAATTTCTTTGCCTGCGTTGTCATAAAACTTTACCTGAGTGGTTTCATCATCTCTTTGCCAAGTTCCTTTAATCGCATGACCATTTTGGAAAATTAGCGCTTCGCCGCTACCGACCACTTTGTAAAGCAAATGTCCGCCTTCATAACCATCATTAGCCGGTGATTCCTTAGCGAACATAATCAGGACATTTTTTGCTGACAGCTGTTTTCCGCTGTTTTTATCAAGGTGAGGAGCACCACCGTTTTCTCTTAAATAAAGATTGTTGTTTTTGTCATATGTCCAAACAACGCTATAGTCAGAAACATTCATGTCCCAAAAACCAAAATCTATTTTTGTCGCTTCTCCTCGATTTTCCAACTTGGCATCATCCTGAAATTTCCACGAAGAATAATTTTTATCCCAGCTTTTTCCTTTATCATCAACGTTAGTTAATCCTCGCTTGTCTTTGGCATACTGCCAAAGTTTGGCACTCGATGAATAAACCGTATGTTCATTTATTCCCCCCCCACAAGATATTCCTGGTAATCTATCACAATCTCTCCAGTAATTAGGAAAGGTAACAGAAAACTGATTCAAATCGTTATAAGACGACCATTCTAAGTCACTGATATATCCCAAAGCATCAGCTGGTCCAGAAGTATTGGCACCACCAACATGAGCATATAAAGGATTATCGCCATATCCTTCAAGTAATTTAATAAAATAGATTCTTGCCGAACGGACTGGCCCAATATAAGAAGCGTCTTGGCAGTAAAAAATTGACAAAAATCTTGTGATCCCTCCTTCAGCCACTGCCTCATAAACAATATCGGCTGAAGATAAGCCTGATTGAGGCCGAGATAGTGTATGATTTTCTATCATAACTCCCAAAGGTCGCCTACCTTCCCATTTGGCTTTTTGAGTTTTAGAAAAATACTCTCCATTTAAAGGACATTCTTCGGTTTTTGGTTCATTAGTAACAGTTCCTCCATTGCCATTACCATTGGACTTCGGCGGTTTATAGATTGATAGAGGTGATAAAAGAATTTCTTCTCCTTTTCCGGAGAAAAAAGAATAAGAACTAAAAGCTGAAAGAAAAAAAATAGCCAAAATAACAAGCCAAGCCAATTTTTTACTAATCATAAAAAAATAAATTTTTAACTGCTTTTTTCAATCGCTTTTTTTTCTTCTTCTGACAGTTCGTATTCCACTCCTTTGCCTTGTTTAACTCTCTTGGTATAAACTCTAATTCCTTCTCTCGTATAGATAAAATTCAAAGTTATCCCGTTATTGTCCTTGTCAAGAAAAGCGACAATAAAGCTCTGCTCTCCTCCGATTCTTTCAAATGGATTAAATCTTACTAACCCGATTTTTTGAACATGCAGTCTTGAGTTGGCGATTTCGTCTTTAATTTCTTTTTTTAACTTTTCTATTTCTGTCTCGATTTTTTTTTCATGGTCGAGAAGAGAATCTAAAATATCATCAATCTTATCTTTTTTTGTTCTTGATGTTAAATTATAATAATGACTTCTTAATCTAAGAATAATCGCTGTAATAACAATTAACCAAATAAAAAAAATTGCTTCCAAAATTAAAGCGATCATTGTACAAACATTTTAATCACTTTCTCAACCTCTGTCAATAAGATATCGTAAAAATCGCTTGAAATTATTTAAAATTAGTTATAATAAGTACGTTATGCCTAAAAAGACCAAAAAAGAAAAAATCTTGGCTGAATATCGAAAAAAAATAAAACAACTTAATCAATCGCTGGTCGTTCCTGCTCCTCAGATAAAAATACCAACAATAATTAAATCTCGATTAAACGACCAATCAACCAACGATAATAAATTATTAACTTATTTCTTTCAAGATTTTAAAAAAAGTCTTTTTATTATTGGTTTTATAATTGCTCTTGAAATTGGTTTATATTTTGCTAAGCTGATACAGTAGACATTTGTTTATTGGTTTATTTGATTATTTGTTTATTTTGTTAACGAGAGGGGGTGACACGAATATATGGCATCAATGTACTGTGTAAAATGTCGAGCTAAAAAAGAAGTGGCTAATCCTCAAAAAGTAACGATGAAGAATGGTAAACCGGCGATGAAAGCCAAATGTCCAGATTGTGGAACTGGTATGTATAGAATCGGCACGGCATAATATTTTATTTAAATAAGATATTTCATTTTTATAACCCCGCATCCTTAGTGGTGCGGGGTTTCTTTAATTAAGAAGATTAAAACTATCAACCTTTTTATATAAAGGTTTTTTCCCAGTTAAGATGCTTTCAAAAAGAACTACTCGTTTGACAGGAAAAGAAATGTCAATATTGATTTTTTCTAGCCTTTTCTTTAAAACAAAATATTGTTGTTTTGAGGATCTTTTGCCTCTAGCTAAAGTTAGATGAGGAACAAATTTCCTTCCGTTGACAGAATTAATGTCAAAATTAGATTTTATTCTTTTAGATAATTCTTCGATTCTCTTTTCTCTTCGGAAATTCAAATAAACAACTAGTTTATGATTGACAAAAACATCAGCATTAAAAGAATATAAATAAAAACCTGTCTGATCCCAGATAATTTCTTTAACTCTTTTTTTTATTTGCTCAACTTTATTAGTTTCTCCAAAAAAGTGAATGGTGATATGAAAGTTTTCTGTGCTCACCCAGTTAAACTGCGGGTATTCTTTTTTAAAATCAGCAAGTTGTTCGTTCAGTTGTTTTTTGACTTTTACAGGCAAGTCAACCGCCAAAAATAATCTCATAATTTAATTAAATTCACTGATAATTTTTCTGGTTGAGAATTTTTTTAGGAGAGGGGTAACAACTTTTAATTGGCCGCCGATTTGCTTAATCTGCTTTCTTTTATTTTCCAACTGCGGATCGCCTTCGGTGACAGCAACAATCTTTGGACTAATAGTTCTTACCATCTGAAAATATTCTTTATTACTGGAAAAATAAGGAAGAAGAATTATTAAATCAACAATATTCAACGAAGACAAAATTTCGGCTCTTTCCTTTTGATTATGAATCGGGGCTGCTCGTTTATTCTTTTTAATAAATTCGTCCGATTCTAAAGCAACTACAAGAAATTCACCTGTTTTTTTCGCTTTTTTTATAAATTGTAAGTGACCATAATGAAGTAAATCAAAACAGCCGCCGACTAAAACGATTTTTTTTCCTTGAAAAACAGGTTGATAAAGTCTAATCTTATTAAAGGAAACAATTAATGCCTTTTTTCTCACCTTAAAATTATACAATAAAGATATGCCCCTTTTGACTGAAGTTTTGGAAGAAAAACAAAAAGTTCTTATTGTCTCAAAAAAGTCATATCGCTTTTTGGATTATTTTAAAAAATGTTTAAAGAAATATGCGGTTGATATTTTTATTTCTCCCTCTTCCCCTGGTAATTTCCATATTTTTGATTATTGTTTTTTTATTGACGAAGTTCCCTCTCTTGCTAAATTAAAGAAATCACAAACTTACTTTATTTTTTTTCTTCTCAATAAAAAAAATCTCTCCTCTTCTTTGTTAAAAGAGTTAAAAAAGTATAAAGTAATTAAAGTTAATAGTGAAGATTTAAAAACTCAGGAAGTTGATCGAATTCTCTGGTTTATTTTTTCGCAAACCCAGGAAAAAACCTTAAAAATTGAGACGTCATTTCCTCGATTAAAAAAAATTAAGACACTTAATTCTCTCCAATTAAAAATTAAGCAGTTATCAACCAAAAAAAACCTTATTATTTTCAGTCTGTTAGTTGTCTTATTCCTTCATTTTTTATTTATTCCTTTTTTACTTACTTCCTCTTTTTTTACTTATCTATCTTTTCAAGCTTTAAAAAAAGAACAGGTTGAATCATCACAATCAAGCTTAAATAAAGCCACCACCTTTCACCTCACAACAAAAAAACTTTATTCTTTTTCGAGACCAAGTTTGCTTTTTTTTAATCTTGCTCTTTTTCCTGACAATCTTATCGACATCAACCAAAAAAGTCAGTTGATTATTAACCAAGCAATTATTTTATTGAAAAATTGTAAAGAAATTCAGAAAGTAATATTTCAAAAAAACAAAACTGAAGAAGAGATATCAGAGCTTAAACTTCGCTTTGTCAAATTACATCAAGGTTTAAAAACCATGGTTAACCAATCATTGTTTCTTGCTCAAAAAATAAACTTTCCTCTAATATTTTTTAAAAAATTAAACCAGCAATTATTAGAGCTCTCAGACTTAGTCGGCAAAGCTGATAAAGTTGTCAGCTATTTAGAATTAGTTCTCTCAACTTACGAACCAAAAAAATATCTCATCCTCTTTGTCAATAATATGGAACTGCGACCCGGTGGCGGGTTTATTGGCTCTTTTGGTATTTTGACGACTAAATACTTTACTTTAGATGACTTAAAGATCTATGACGTCTATGATGCTGATGGCCAACTAACCGCTCATATTCCTCCTCCAAAACCGATAGAAAAATATTTACAACTACCTCACTGGTTTTTAAGAGACTCTAACTTCTCACCTGATTTTCTAGAAGATTATAATCAGGCTTTATTCTTTTTAGATAAAGAGATAGGAATGACTGATTTTTCCGGAGGAATGGTTATTACTACGTCGGCTATAGAAAATATTCTCTCGGTTTTTGGTAACTTATATCTCCCTGATTATAAGGAATATATTAACGATAAGAATTTTTATTTGAAAACCCAACTCTACGTGGAAAAAAATTTTTTTCCTGGTTCGATCCAAAAAAAAGTTTTTCTCTCGTCTTTAATAAACCAAATATTTATAAAAGCCGAGGATATTTCTTTGGCAAAATTAGGGTTAGCAATTAAAAAATCGCTTGATGAAAAACAGATAGTAGTTTATCTTGACGATGATAAGATTCAGTCTTTGATTGACTCGTCTTACTGGTCGGGTCGGGTCATCGAACCAAAATGCACCTTACCTCAAGAAAGCTGTTTAATCGATTATCTTTTTCCTTATGATGCCAATGTTGGTGCCAACAAGGCTAATCTTTTTATTAATCGTTTCTTTAATCTAAAAACTACGATTGATTCTCAAGGAAATATTAACCATCTATTTTCTCTCTCTTACATTAACAGCTCGCCGGGAGAAACTTTTCCTACCGGCTACTACCGCAACTACTTACAGCTTCTCCTTCCTTTAAATTCAACGATAAAAACCATTACTAAAGATGGTGTTTTAGTAGAAGATGTTGATCAGAAAGACGATCTTTATAAAACTATTGGTCTTTATTTTGAAGTTCCGCCTAAAAAAACCGTAGAAATAAAAATTGCCTACCAATTGCAGGAAAAATTGACTGGCGATAAACTCTATCAATTAGTTGTCCAAAAACAAATTGGCTCCAGTAATTCAGATCTTGTTTTACAATTTTCTTTAGCTAAAAATATCACTTTGACCAATCATAATTTTTCATCTATTGTCAAAGACTCGGAAATTGTTTATAATACTTCTTTATCAACCGATAAAATTTTTTTAATGGAACTCAATAAAAATGAATAAATTAACTCTTAAGGCCGAAACAAGAAATATCTTTGGAAAAAAATTAAAAAAAATCAGAAAACAAGGAATTATTCCAGGCAATATCTATGGCCAGGATTTTAAATCTACTGCCGTCAGCTTTAATCTTAAAGATTTCATTAATGTCTATAAAGTCTCTGGAGAAACCGGTATCGTCTATTTTAGTTTAAAAGAAAAAGAAGTCCCTACTCTGATTAAGAGTTTACAAAAACATCCAGTGACCGATAAACTACTTCATGTTGACTTTAGAAAAATTGACTTGAAGAAAAAAGTTGAGACAGAGGTACCTGTTAAAGTAACTGGGGTCTCTGAGGCAGTCACCCAAAAGGCCGGCGTCCTCCTTCTCCAATCAGAAACTCTTTTAGTGGAAGCGCTGCCTGAAGACATTCCTTCTCATTTTGAGATTGATATCAGCCAGATAAAAGAAATCGGTCAGGAAATAAAGGTTAGCGATCTTAAGAAATCAGAAAAGTATCAGATAAAAACCCCGTTGGAAAAAGTCGTTGTCTCTGTTATTGCTCATAAAGAAGAAAGTGTCACTCCGGAAACTACGGTAGCCGCTCCGGAAATATTAACTGAGAAAGAAGGAGAAGTACCAGTTGAGGCTGAAGAAGAAACAGCTAAACCAACTGAAGCAAAACCTACCCCTCCTCCAGAAAAAACTAAAGAGACAAAAAAATAACCTCCCTGTGTTATAATTAAAAATCTATGACGATTATTAAAACGGAATTTTCTTTGGCTTTAAACCAGGTAGCCACCGAAAGAGGTATCTCTCCTGACGATGTCATCGCTTCAATTGAGGCGGCGATTATTGCCGCTTATAAAAGAGAGTATATAGAGACTAATGAACAAGAAATTACCGCTAAAGTCAATAAAGAGACCGGTGAAACTAAAATTATCAAGGAAGGAAAAAACATCACTCCTCCTGGTTTTGGTCGAATCGCTGCTCAAACCGCCAAACAAGTGATTTTGCAAAAAATCCGGGAAGCGGAAAAAAAGACGATGGCTTCTCACTACCGATCGCAAATTGGTAGCATCTTAAGAGGCCGCGTCATCCGTTTTGATGGTTATAACGCCTATTTAGACCTTGGTAAGGCCGAGGCAATCCTCCCGAAAGAGGAACAGATTAAGTCTGAACGTTATGAGATCAACACTAACTCAATAGTTTATTTAAAAGAAATTACTGAAGATAAATTTGGTAATCCGCGAATTATTGTCTCTCGTATTGATCCCCGTCTGATTGAAGAACTTTTTAAACGCGAAGTACCGGAAATCGCCAATGGCACAGTCAAGATAAAAAAAGTCGTCCGCGAACCAGGAGAAAGAGCGAAAATCGCTGTTACCTCTTCTCAAGGCGGAGTTGATCCGGTTGGCGCCTGTGTCGGTCAAAAAGGAATCAGGGTCCAGACTGTCACCGACGAACTTGGCGGCCAGGAAAAGATTGATATTATCCAGTGGAACAAGGAAGAAAAGTTATTCCTTATTGCCGCTCTCTCTCCAGCAAAAATTACCAACGTCGAGATTGATAAAGACAGTCATAGGGCCAAAGTAACCGTTGAAGAAAAAGAAGCGCCTTTAGCTATAGGCCGTGGAGGGATCAATGTTAATCTTGCTTCAAGACTGACAGAGTATGAGATTGATATTGTGCAGATCAAGTCTCAAGAGGCAGAAACTACTAATAATGTTACTTCTAAAGATAAAATAAATTAAAAATTGAAAATTGAAAATTATGTTCCCTCGTCCACCAATTGTAACCATATTGGGTCATGTTGACCACGGTAAAACTACCTTATTAGATTACATTCGCAAAAGCAATATTACTCAAAAAGAACACGGTGGTATCACTCAAAAAATCGGCGCCTATGAAATTACTACCAACTTTAAGGACTACAAAACCAATAAAATTACCTTTATTGATACGCCAGGTCACGAGGCTTTTTCTCGACTGCGCGCCCGAGGAGCCAATGTATCTGATTTAGCCATTCTTTTAATCGACGGAAAAGATTCGCTTATGCCTCAGACAATCGAATCAATCTCCCATATTAAAAACGCTGGCATTCCTTTTATCGTCGTTATCAATAAAATCGATCTACCAGAAATCAATGTGGAAAAAGTCAAGGCAGATCTGCTTAAATATGAAGTCTTAGTAGAAGGTAAAGGTGGTAATATTCCGGTTATCCCTCTTTCTGCTAAAACCGGTAAAGGCGTCAAAGAACTTTTGGAGGCTATCCTTCTTATTAGTGAAGATCTTAATCTTAGCTATCAACCAGCTCAACCTTTAAAAGCCTATCTAATTGAAACAAAAAAAGATAAGGGAGGGGTGGTGGCTTCTGTTATTATTAAAGACGGATCAATTAAAATCGGTGATTCTGTTTATTATGGTGAAAAAAAAATTAAGGTGAAATCAATGATAAACGATCAAGGAGTAAATATAGAAAAAGCGTTACCTTCAACTCCATTTGAACTTTTAGGTTTCTCTGACCTGCCGGAGGTTGGCACGGTTCTTGAATCTCAACCAAAAAAAACCAGTCACCAACCTCTAGCGACTAAAACAATAGGAAAAAAACTTGATTTAGAGTCTTTATTAAAGCCGACTGAAGAAAAAAAACTCTTAATTATCATTAAAGCTGACTCGCAAGGTAGCCTCGAAGCGATCAACCAATCTTTGACTGAAAATGACAATATTGAAGTTGTCTTAAAGGCAGTCGGCGAAGTTAACCAATCAGATGTTTTTTTAGCCAAAACCACTAAGGCAATTATTATTGGTTTTGGCGTTAATCCGACTGCTGAAGCTAAAGAACTGGCTAAACAAGAAAAAGTAATTATTAAGACTTATCAAATTATTTATGAGCTTCTTGAAGAACTAACTGAAGTGACTGGACTATTAAAAGAAAAAGAAGAACAACAAAAAAACCTCAAAGGCGAGGCAAAAATCTTAGCCAACTTTATTATTGAGGGAGAAAAGGTCTATGGAGTCAAAGTCACCAAAGGAAAAATTAATCTCTCTGACGAACTGCAGGCTTTTAAAAACAATCAATCTTTCGGAAAGACTAAACTCGTTTCTTTGAAGATTCGCGCTAAAGCTGTTAATGAAGTGAAAAAAGGAGATGAAGCCGGGATGATCTTCTCGCCGAAACTTGACATTACTATAGGTGATATGATAAAATCTATCCTATAGAATTATGAATAACCAGCAAAATACCTTGGCGAGAATTAGTGAAATTTTCAGTAAGGGAAGCTCTGGAGCGATTATTATCCCTCCCAATCCTTCAGTTGATGCCGTCGCAGCCGCAACTAGCTTATATCTAGGACTATTGAAAATGGGCAAAACTGTTTCTTTAGTCTGTGCTTCAAAACCTCAATCTGACTTAATCGCTGTTGACAAAATCCAAAGCAATATTGGCGCTGGCGGTGACAGTCTCTTGGTTTCTTTCCCTTATACTGACGGCTCAATTGATAAAGTTGATTATAATATTCAAGGAGAATACTTTAACTTAATTATTACTCCTCGACCTGGCTACCAAAAACTCTCTCCCAGTCAAGTGAACTACTCTTATACTGGAGGCATCGTTGACTTTCTTATCGTGATTGACTCACCTACTCTTCAAAGCTTAGGCTCGGTTTATACAGACAACCAAAATCAATTTACCGGCAAAGACATTATTAATATTGATCGTCATTTAACTAATGCTTTTTTTGGCACGGTTAACTTTGTCAATAAAACTATTTCTTCGGTTTCCGAACTAATTTTAGCTATTTTCCAAAATCTAAAAATCGAGACCAACCGCGATATGGCTACCAATCTTTACACCGGTATTGCTGCGGCAACTAATAATTTTACCTCTTATTCGGTCAATGCCGATACTTTTCAGAATGTCTCAACACTGCTTCGACTAGGAGCAGTAAAAAAAATAATAAGAAAACCCCAGCCAATGATCAATCCTACTCCAGCTCAAGGTCCAGAATATCATCCGATAAAACCGATTGAAGCAGTAGAAAAAGAGGTTCAAAAAGAACTCCGTTCTCCTCAAGACTGGCTTAAACCAAAAATCTTCAAAGGTGGAGGATTGATTTAAGTAAGAAGATTGTTCGATGAAGAATCTTCTATTTTTATTTTATCAATCGATCGAGTCAGCTGATTAGTTCTAGTAGAGTTAACGACGTTATATTGTTTTGACAAAGACTCTATTCTCTCTCCAATTTTTAAGAATTCTTCATTATATTTGTCAAACTCAACTTCGAAATTTTTGATATAGCCGATAATTTTTTGAACGTTTTTTTGATATTTAAAATTATCATATGCCTGACGAACCAAACGAAGTATTGCTGTAAAACTGAAGGGTCCCGCCAACACTACTTTTTGTTTCATCGCTTCAACCCAAAGGTCATTCATTTTTTCATAAATATAAGAAAAGATCATTTCATTAGGGATAAACATCACTACAAAATCAACTGTGTCTCCTTCAGGATTAATATACTCACGGCTGGTTACTTGTTTTATTTTTTCTCTGACATCTCTCTCGAAGATTTTTTCTAATTCATTTTTAGTGGCTTTATCGTTGGTTTCAGCCATCTTCTGTAAATTTTGATATGGAAATTTAACATCAACATTTATTTTTATTTTATTGGGTAAATAGATGACAAAGTCTGGTCTGGTGCCTGAGGATTTTTGCTCCTTATTAAAATCATAGTCGACACCCCGAACAAATCCGCTCATCTTAAGAAGATTTTCCGCCACTTGTTCACCAAATTGACCACGCATCTGGTTGTTGGATAAAACTCTCTTTAGGTTTTCTGTTGTTACCGATAACTGTTCGGTGACCTTGGCTTGATTTTCAACAGCTTCTTTTAATTTGCTAAATGATCCTATTCTTTCTTTGTCTGATACATTTAATTTATCTTCAGTCTTCTCAATTAAATCTTTAATATCTCTAGCTATTTTTTCAAAAGCAGATTTTTTATTTTCCAAGTCCGTCTTAATATCTTGTTTTTCCGCGCCAAGTTCTTCTTTAGCAATAGTCAAAAACTGATCTGAGGCGTTTTTAAATAATTTAGGAAGAATGAAAGTAATAACAATATAGGCAATCACGACTCCAACAACTATTCCACTTATAATTGTAGTAATCATAACTACTATTCTACCTTATTTATTAAAAATTTAGTAAAATAAAAGAAAATGTTTAGACCATACACTGAGAAAATTATCTATTGAAACAATAGAATATTTGAATAATCGTGGTATTAAAACCATAGAGCATTGGAAATGTAACTTTGATGTAGAGATAGGAAAAGACATATTAATTGATCATGAGCACAATAAAATTGAAAATTTTATCCTATGGAGTGGCGATAGTGATTTTGCCGATCCAATTAATCAGTTATTAAAGAATGGAAAAAGCGTTAGTATTTTTGCAACTGCAAGAAGAATAAGTCCAGAATTAAATGCGACTGATGTTTTAATTTTTGAAATTTGGAAAATAAAAGATTTTATCTGTTGGAACAAGGAATTATCAAAAGAAGTCAAAAAAAAGCTTGAGTTATAAACGCAAAAAGGACTCCGTGAGGAGCCCTTAAGCCATCGAATTTTGACTATTTCTAGTCAAATATATTATAACATAATATTTATAAACATTTGTCAATAGTAAATTATGTCTAGCATAACTTATCCAAAAGCCGGAGAAAAAATTGTCAGTGAACCTGATGAGAAGCAAGGATATATCCGAGATTACATCACTAATCAATATCTTAAAGCAAAGCCAGAAGAAATCGAAGCAAGACAGGTATTGGCAAAAAGATTAGTTGAAGAATATGGTTTCCCAAAAGAATTAATTCAAACCGTCCCTGAAGTAAGAATTCAAAAGGGTGGAAAACTTATCGGCCCTGCTGATATTGTTGTTTACAACAGCCAGAAAGATAAAGAAATTAAAGAAGGCAAGAATAATCAATTTTTTCAAAGAATTGACGAACTTTTCCAAAAAGTTAAAAATAAATATCGAGATGTCTTTCCTGATCCATCAGAAAAAATAAATTTAAGAAAAGATACAATTTCTTTTATTGTTTCTCAACTTAAAAATTTCAATTTTTCTCAAGCATCAATTGATGCAAAAGGAGAAGCTTTTCAAGAATTTATCCATGTCTATTACCGAGGAGAAAAAAGAAAAATTCTCATTGATGAAAACGGACAAAATATCATTGATTCTGATATTCCGGAAATAATTAATGAGTTTAAAAAGTTTAAAACTAAACACCAGTTAAATTTCTAAAAAAATGATTGCTTCAATTATCAATTTCTCCCAGCTTGAAGATAGAATTGATGCCGAATATTTTAAGCCGGAATATCTAAAATTAGAAAAAATATTAAATAATCAAGAAAATATTACAGAATTAAATTCTCTAGCAAAAGAGATAAATTGTGGTCCATTTGGTTCTTTAATATTAAAAGAGCATTATTTGAATAAAGGACTCCCTTTATTGAGAATAACTAATTTAAAAGATATCATTATTGATGAAGAAGACCTAGTTTTTATAAATCAAGAACTGGATAATAAATTAAAAAAATATATTGTTAATCCTTATGATATTGTTACTTCTCAAAGAGGCACTATTGGTATTTTCGCTCAAGTCAATAACTCTTATTCAAATTGGATAATAAGCGCTAATCTTATAGCAATAAAACAATCTGAAAGAATCAATTTTACTTACTTATTAATTTTATTAAATTCTAAGTATGGTATTAATCAATTAAAACGAAAAATCAGTGGCCAGATTCAAGAAAAAATTACAACTGATGATATTAAATCATTAAAAATTTATGTTGCTCCTTCATCGTTCCAACAACACATTGAAGACCTTGTCAAACTTTCTTTTGAAAAACGAAAACAGGCAGAAGAAAAATATCAGGAAGCGGAGAAAATACTGGAAAAAGAATTAGAAATTGAAGGTTTTGATTTTGAAAAAACAGAAAAAACTTTTGAGGCAAAGTTTTCCGAAATAAATGATAGATTAGATGCGAATTATTACCAACCAAAATATTCTTTAATCCAAACTAATCTAACAATTGAAGCAATTAAATCTTTAATTATTCCCATTATTCCACAAAGCATCCAACATCAAATTTCTTCCCTTGTTCAA
>Ga0210044_10004055_pt1 | contig 20667 bp, 23 predicted proteins | sample CryGey13umfilter_2_FD_183959 | JGI IMG/M metagenome (GOLD analysis project Ga0210044, IMG submission 183959) | Groundwater microbial communities from aquifer in Utah, USA - Crystal Geyser 4/9/14 3 um filter (SPAdes) (version 2) | ecosystem: Environmental > Aquatic > Deep subsurface >... | reverse complement strand
GGAAATCAGGCGCATGTGTTTTTTGGCGCTAAACTTTAAGCGCAGCCTTAACTACAGGTGAACAACGGGGCAGGTGAGGTGAACGCGACGGCTTTGGCGGCGCATCTTGGGTATAGCAAGGCGCGGATTAGCCAGCTGGTCGCGTCGGGTCGCCTTGACGGATGCTGGACCGGTCAGGGTCGCGACCGCCGCTTCGACGCGGACGCCTGCGCCGCCCGGCTCACACGTGAGTTGGATCCCGGTCAGCAGCTCGGCAATGGGCTGATCGCCTACGCCGCCCGCGCCTCGATCGCAACGCCGCCGCAGGAAAGCCAGTCCGACGCGCAACGCCTTGCACGGGCGCGCGCCGACGCGGCGGAGATCGAGCTTGCCCAGGCGCGGCGCCGATTCGCCGCCGATGAGGGACGCTGGGTGCTGGCGGCTGAAGTCGCGCGGGCGCAGCGCGCCGTCGCCGCCGACAGCCTGGCGGTGTTCGAGCGGTTCCTGTTGGATGAGGTGCGCCGCATCGCGAGCGCCCTGCTGGCCGCAGACCCCGCCGCCATGGCGCAGGCGTCGCGCGCCCGCTGGCGGGCCGCCCGCGCCGCGCGCGCCGGGGAGCTCGAGGCTGCAGCCGACGCTGTGACGCCGCAGGCCGCAGAGTCCGCCGATCTGGCGGACGCCTGACTGGCGCCGCGACCGGCCAACGCGACGGCCGCCAGAGACAACCAGGGACGGCCATGATCACCACAGACTGCGTCACCGACGCGCCGCGCGCGGCGTAGGCGTTCCCATATGTCCTGCCTTGCGCCCGCCGACGCGGTCATCATGCGCGCGACCGCCGCCGCATGGGCGCCGCCGCCGCCGCCTGATCCGTGGGATTGGGCGTGTCAGCACCTGGAATTCTCGCACAAATCGCCGCGCCCGGGGCGGTTTGACGCCACCGCCTTCGCCTGGGCGCAGCGCATCCTCGAGTGCCTCGACCCCGAACACCCGGCGCGAGAAGTCACGCTGCGCGGCTCTGCCCAGTTCGGCAAGACCGAGACCATCATCATCCCCGCCGTCGCCTGCTGGATGGACCGCGACCCCGCCAACGTGCTGATGGTCCACCCGACAGCCAGCGCAGCCTCCGACTGGGCCAAAGACAAATGGAGCAACTTCCGCGCCGAGAACGCGCGGATGCGTGTGGTGTTCGGCCCGAACGCGCCGCGCGACAGCATCGACTTTCAGGAGACGCTAGACCGCCGCGCCATCCTCTACGTCGAGGCGTCCGGGTCGCCCTCCGGCCTGTCGGGCAAATCCTGCCCGCGCGTGGTGATGGACGACCTGAGCAAATTTGAGCCGAACCCCAAGGGTGACCCGGAGACGCTCGCCAACAGCCGCGCCGACGCCTATGCCCACGGCGCCAAGATCCTGCGCGCCTCGACAGCCATGGTGCGCGGCGACTGCCGCATCACCCGCGCCTATGAGCGCGGCACCGCCGAACAATGGCATGTGCCCTGCCCGCACTGCGGGCACCGCCACCCGCTGCTATGGGAAAACCTCGAGCCGAACATTCGCGAGGACGCGCCGCAGGACGCGCACTTCACCTGCCCGAGCTGCGGCGCGGCGATCGAGCATCACGACAAGGAGGCGATGGTGGCGGCGGGCGGCTGGGTGGCCGGCAATCCCGACGGCGATCACCCTTCGTTTCACTTCTGGCGCGCCTACTCGATCTTCCGCGATTGGGCGTCGATCGCGCAGGCCTGGCTGGTGGCCAAGGGCGACCCCGGCTCTGAGCAGACATTCTTCAACGATGTGCTGGGCCTGCCCTACGCGGCGGCCTCGGACGCGCCGAAATGGGAGGCGCTGCGCGACCGCGTCGAGAACGCCGCCGAGGACAACCAGACGCCGCGTGGCCGCATCCCGCCGCAGCGGCCAATCCTGACCTGCGGCGTCGACGTGCAGGCGGATCGGCTGGAATGCCACATTCGCGCCCATGGCCGCGACGGGCGCGCGCATACCGTGGATTACCTGGTGATCCAGCACCCGATCGCCAGCGACGAGGCGCGCGCCGAACTCGACGCGCTGCTGCGGCGCCGATGGCGCGCGACCGGCGGGCGCGACATCGCGCTCGACATGCTGGCGATCGACATGGGCGCGTGGACCGACGACGTGCGCGCCTGGTCAAAGCGCCATCCGCGCAACCGGGTGGTCGCGGTCAAGGGCGCCAGCTCCGGCGTCGGGCCGATCTACGCGCTGCAAAAGCTCGACCGCCGCAAGGACGGTCGCGCGGTGCGGGCGCGGCGGCAAGACTATGTGATCAACGTCAGCGCGCTCAAGGCGATGTTCTACGGCGCGCTGCGCAAGGAGGACCCAGACGCGCGCGGCTTTCAGAGTTTCGCGCCCGGTCTGGGCGACGCGTTCTTTCGACAACTGTGCAGCGAGGCGCGCATCCTCAAGCGCAACCGCTTCGGCGTGCTGGAATCGGCATGGCGCTGCACCGAGCCCGATGGCCGCAACGAGGCGCTCGACACCGCGCTCTATGCCGAGGTCGCCGCCCGCCTATGCGGCAGCCGCACGATGACAGACGAGCAGTGGGATGCGCTGGAGGCCGAGCGTGACGCGGCGCCGGATAGCGCGCAGCCGGAGCTGTTCGACCCGGCGCCCAAGGCCGCCGTCAAGGCGTCGGCGCGCGCCGCGCAGGCGGCGACCATTGCTGCGGCTCCTGCTTCGGCGCCGACAGCTTCGGCAAACCCGGTCGCTGCGGCATTCGCGCGGATCAAGAAGAGGTGATCATGGCTGCTCTGACCGACGCCGAGCGCGCTACGCTTGAAGCCCGGCTCGCCGAGGCCGAGACGGCGCTGCATATGTTGATGACCGGGCGTCAGGCGGTGATGGTCCGCACCGACACCGAGACGGTTCAATACAGCCTCTCCGACACCGCGAGGCTGTCAGCCTACGTCCGCAGCCTGCGCGCGCAGCTGGGCAGGCTGCCGCGCGGCGGCGCCATCGGCGTGGCGTTCCGATGAGCCTGCCGCGCATCAGGGTCAAGGCCGGATCGTCGCGGCCCGCCGCGCGCGGCGCGTTGGCTTCGCCCGAGGCCTATGACGCAGGCGATGTGACGGCGGGCGAGCTGCGGGTCTGGCATCCAGATCGCGAGCACCCGGACAGCGAGCTGGGCTGGGCGCGCGGCGCTGTCACCGCCCGCGCCCGCGATCTGGCGCGCAATAATGGTTATGCGGCTGGCGCCGTCCAGAAAGAAATCGACGGCGTGATTGGCGCGAACTTTCGCCCGTCCGCCAAGCCGGACCACCGCGCGCTCGGCATATCCCGAGAGGCCGCCGCCGAGGTGGCGGACGAGATGGAATGCGCCTGGAGGCTGTGGGCCGACGACCCCGGCTTTCGCTGCGACGCCACCCGCACCCAGAGCTGGGGCGGCATGGCGGGTCTGGCCTATCGCAGCTATGTGCTGGACGGCGACGCCCTGGCGATGCTGCACTGGCGCGCCGACGCGCAGGGCTATGCGGGACATCTGGCGACCGCCGTGCGGGTGCTCGACGCCGATCTGCTCGGCAACCCGCAAGACGCTGCCGATGCCGCCACCTTGCGCGGCGGCGTCGAGGTCGATGCGCACGGCGCCGCCGTCGCCTATCACCTGCGCCGCGAGCATCCGCTCTCGGTCTGGGGGTCGGGCGCGTATGTCTGGAATCGCATCGAGCGCGAAGAGGCATGGGGCCGCCCGCGCGTCGTGCATTTCTTTGACAAGCACCGTGACGGCCAGACGCGCGGCGTTAGCCGCTTCGCGCCGATCATCGAGGCGCTGAAGATGGAGGACAAATACGGCCGCGTCGAACTCGCCTCCGCCGTGCTGGGCGCGATCCTGGGCCTGTTCGTGTCGTCGCAGCTCGACCCGGAGACGGTGTCGGACCTGCTCGATGATGGCGCGGCGGGTTATCTGGCGCTCGACAGCGCCCGCACCACGCTGGCCGAGACCAAGGGCCTCACGTTCGGCGGCGTCCGCATCCCGGTGTTGCCGCCGGGAGACGACATCAAGGCGGTCGCGGCGACCCGGCCCAACGGCAATTTCGCGCTGTTCGAGGCGGCGGTGCTGCGCCGGATCGCGGCGGGGATCGGCATCAGCTATGAGCAACTGTCCAGCGACTGGAGCCAAGTCAACTATTCCTCCGCCCGCGCCGCGCTGATCGAGATCTGGCGCGGCTGGACTGCGCGCCGCCAGCAGTTCGCGCGGCGCTTCTGCGATCCGATCCGATGGGCGGTGATCGAGGAGGCCATCGACGCCGGTCTGGTCACCCTGCCGCGCGGCGCGCCCCGCTTCGATCAGGCCCCCGGCGCATGGCTGCGCGCCAAGTGGATCGGCCCCGGACGCGGCTTCGTCGATCCGGTCAAGGAGGCGCAAGCCGCCGCGATGCGCGTGGCGCTTGGCCTGGAGACCATGGAGGATGTGACCGCCGAGCTGACCGGCAACGACTACCAGGACAACCTCGCCCAGATCGCGCAGGAAATCTCCCAGATGCCCAACGGCGTCCTGCATCCGGCGCAGGAGAAATTCACCGAACTGCTCGGCGGGCGGCCGGGCATGGCCGACACGGAACAGGGAGCGCGCGGCGCATGACCGACATCGCATCGCTGGCGCGACTGGGCGCGGAGCCGCTGGCGCGACTGGGCCCGTGGCCGCTGGCGCTGGCGCCCGGCGCCGCGTGGCGCGCCTGGGCGCAGGTGCGCGCGACGCGCGTCGCGGCGCTGGCGCTGACGCCCGGCGCCGCACACGGCCTTGGGCGCGGGCCTCTCTACACCGAAGACGCGCTGGATGCGGCAGAGCAAGGCTGGAAACCCTATGACCGCTCGGGCGCAGTGGCGGTGATTGGCGTCTCCGGCCTGATCGTGCCGCAACTGGGCGTGGTGGGCTGGACGGGCGCGACCGGCTGCGCCGAGCTGCGCTGGCAGGTCGCAACCGCTGTGGCGGACGAGCAGGTGGCGGCGCTGGCGCTGGTGATCGACAGCGGCGGCGGCTTCATCGCGGGCGTGGACGAGACGGCGGCGGCGATCCGCGCCGCGCGCGCCATCAAGCCGGTCGCCGCCATCGTCGAGGCGAACGCCTTCTCCGCCGCCTACTGGATTGCGTCAGCCGCCGACACCATCAGCGCGCCGCGCACCGGCGGCGTCGGCCATATCGGCGTGATGGTCGAGCACCTCGACGACAGCGGGTGGCTGGAGCAGATGGGCTTTGCCCGCACGGTGATCGCCGAGGGCGCACGCAAGCTCGACACCTACCCGGCTCTCACGCCCGCGGGCCTCGCCGACCTCAAGGCCGAAGTCGCCGCGCTGCGCGACGTGTTCGCCGAGTCGGTCGCCGAAGGGCGGCGCGGCCGGCCCGACATGGCGGCGGTCATCGCCACCCAATCCCGGGCCTACGCAGGCCCGGCCGCGCTGCGGGAGGCCCTCGATATCGGGCTGATCGACGCGATCCTGAGTGCGGACGACGCGCTTGCGTTGTGGTCCGCGCAATTCCCCGGCGCCGCCGGATAACCCCAGAGAGGAAGCCATGATGCTGCGCTCTTTCGCAAATCTGGTCGGCGGCGCATCGCCGAAGGCCAAAGCCCCCACCGCCGACATCGTCCCCGGCGAACCGGACCCCGAAGCCATGGACGGCGAGGACGACGGCGTCGAGATCGAGATCGCGCCCGCCGAGGACGACGCCCCCGAGGACGACACTGAAGCCATGGACGGCGAGGATGAAGCGTCGCCCGAGGCGCGGCGCGCGTTCCGGCGCGGCGTCGCCCAGGGCCGCAAAGCCGAGCGGTCCCGCGCCGCCGCGATCTTCGCCGCCGCCGGTCCCGACACCGTCGCGCTCGCCGCGACGCTCGCCTTCTCGACCGGGGTCAGCCCCGCCGAGGCCAAGGCCACCCTTGCCGCCGCGCCCAGGGCGTCCGGCGGGTTGGCCGCCCGCATGGCGGGCCGCGATCCCGCTCCGGCGGGCGGCGCGTCCACCGCCGCCGAGTCCTCCCTCCCCCCCGAACTGGCCGCCGCCTCGGCGCGGCTGGTCGCCCTGAAGAAGGTCCGCTGACATGGCGAGCAAAGAGAGCGTCTCCAACGACCCGAACGGCCTGATCCTCGACGACTATCCGGTGCAGACCGCCGTGGCGACGATCGGGACCGCGGCCGACCTGACGGCGGGCGCCGTGCTGGGCCGGATCACCGCGACGGGCAAATACGTCCTGTCGCTGTCCGCCGCATCGAACGGCAGCCAAACCCCCGCGGCGATCCTGCTCACCGACGCGGCGGCGGCCAGCGCCGACGCGCCTGCGGTGATCCTGCTGTCGGGCGCCGTGGACAGCGCGATGCTGTCTTTCGGCACTGCTCACACCGCCGAGACCGTCGAAACCGCGTTCCGCGCTGCGGGGCGTCCGATCTTCCTCAAGTCGCGCACCGGCGCGTAAGGAGCGATGCCCATGTCCACCCTCTACACCTCCCGCCAACTGGCGGAAGTGGTGCGGCCGCTCGACCGGCCGCAGCAGTTTCTCGCCTCGGTCTTCTTTCCGACCGTGCGCCTCTTCGACACCGCGCGCATCGACTTCCACGTGCTCAACGTGGCGCAGGAAATCGCGCAGTTCGTCCATCCCGACGCCAAGGCCAAGCCGGTTGCGGAGCGTGGCAGCAAGATCGACAGCTTCACGCCCGCCTACATCAAGCAGCTGACCGCGCTCACGCCGTCGTCAATGCTCGACATCCTGCCCGGCGAGATTTATGCCGGTGAGCGGTCGCCTGTCGCGCGCCGCGCCGAGCGCATCGCCCAGATCATCGCCGATCACGAGGCGGCGATCATGCGGCGCATCGAGGTGATGTGCGCCAAGGTGCTCGCCACCGGCGCGATCACCGTCAGCGGCGAGGACTATCCGACCAGCACCGTGAGTTTCGGGCGCGCCGCCGGCCAGACCGTGGCGCTGACCACCACCGCGCGGTGGGGCGAGAGCGGCGTCTCCCCGCAGGGAAACCTGCGCAGCTGGGCTGCGCTGGTCAGCGCGTCGTCCGGCGCGTCGATCGACACCGTGGTGATGGGAGACGAGGCGTGGGAGCTGGCACTGGCGGAGACTGCGTTCCGCGAGCGGCTTGACAACCGCAGCCAGATGCCGACCAGCGTCCAGATGCTGCTCGAGAGCCGGGGTCAGGACGCTTGGGGCACGTTCCAGGGCCGCCTCGGCAATATCGACTACTGGACCTACAGCCAGCCGTATACCGAAGGCGGCGCCGCCGCGAATGTCATGGACCCGTATGGCGTGATCATGGGCTCGGCCCGCCAGCTGCAGGGCGTGCTCGCCTATGGCGCGATCATGGACATGGAAGCGCTGAGCCCGGCGACGTTCTGGTCGAAGATGTTCACCGAGAACAACCCGTCGCGCACCTTGATCGAATCGGCCGGGGCGGCGCTGCCGATCCCCGCCCGGGTCAACGCCACCTTCTACGCCAAGGTGCGGTGATGGCGGCGCGACGCATGACGCTCGAAGCGTTGGCGACAATCTTCACCGCGCCGGGCGTCAGCGTCGCGCCGGGCGACACCATCCGGCTTGACGCCCACCAGGCGGAGGTCCTGATCACCGCCGGTTTTGCCCGCGCCGTCGCGCCCGCGCCGCCTGCGGCGAAGCGCGCGGCGCGGGCGAAACCGGCGGTGGTGTCCGGGCCGGACGACGCCGCATGAGCTTCGCCGTCCATGCGAAGGCCGCCCGCGAGGCGGCCTTCGCGACATTTGGCCAGCCGGTGGTGATCGACCCGGACGGCGCCGCGCTGGCGCGCACCGCGTTGATTTCCGCCGCCAGCGTCACCGAATCCATGGGCGCGATCCAGATCGCGCAGAACGGTCGCTTCTTCCGCTTCCGCGCTGAGGAGGCGCCGCCGCGCGGCGCGGTGATCGCAGTGCTGCTGGAGGCGAGCGGCGGCGAGCTTGACCGTCGCCGCGTCCAGGGCGACCCGGTGTTCGTCGATGCGCGGCGTCTGACTGTCGAAATCGACACGGCGCCGCTGTGAGGCTGGTCGCCGCGATCACAGGCTCGCTGCGCGAGCAGATGGCCGCCGAGATGCGGGCGGGCGCGCGCGCCACGTCCGAGGCGATGGCGCTGGTGACAGAGGGCGGCAAAGAGGATTTACGCCGTCAGACGCGCGGCGCCGGGCTGGGAAACCGGCTCGCGCTGGCGTGGCGCTCGGCTGTCTATCCAAAAGGCGAGGCGAGCCTTTCGGCCGCCGGTCTGATCTGGTCGAAAGCGCCCAAACTCCACGCCGTCTTCGCCGATGGCGCCGTAATCCGCGCCAACCGCCGCCGGTTCCTGGCGATCCCAACCGAGGCGACGCCGCTAGGGCGGCGGGGCCGCAAGCTGACGCCCGCAGAATGGCCGGTAAACCGCTTCGGCCCGCTACGATTCGTGCCGCGCAAGGGCGGCCACGCCCTGCTGGTGGCGGACGATCAGCGGCAAGGCAAGCGCGGCTTTTCTTTGGCTGGCAAGCGCGCGCGCGCAAAAGGTGAGGTGGCGACCGTGGTGATGTTCGTGCTCGTCCCGCAGGTGCGGCTGCGCAAGCGGCTGGATCTGGAGACTGTCGAGAGGACGGGAAGCCAGCGCCTGCCCTCCCTGATCCTTGAGCGATGGGAAGCGGCGGCGAGGGCGGGGCGGTGACACGGGACGAGGCGCTCGCCACAGCGCTGTTCGCCGCGTTGTCCGCCGTGCCCGGCCCCACTCTGCGGCGCGGCGGCGCGCTGACCGAGGACATCGGCCCGGAGGGGCTGGTCAACATGGTCGATGGCGCGCCGCAGGAGCTGGAGGAGCGCTTGGGCGGCGCGCGCGAAATGGCCGTCGAGCATGAGATTGAGATCGGCGTCGCGGTCGCCGATGACGCCGCGCGCGCCGCCGCGCTCGACGCGCTGGTGGCGGCGCTGGCGGCGGCGGTGCTTGCCGATGCGCCGCTCGCGGCGCTGGCCGACCATGTCCGCGTCCATCCGCTGCGCGACCGCGCCGACATCGGCCAGCCTGGCGCCGCCGCAATCCGCACCGCCACCCTGCCGGTAGAGCTGCTCTACGAGACCGGCGTCAACCCTCTGGAGGCCTGACCCATGGCGATCGCCTATGGACGCGACCCAAGCGCCGCGCTGCTGATGCGCGGCCAGTCCGATTTCGCCACGCAGGCGACCGGCAATTTCGTGCAGCTGCCGGGCTACAGCTACACCGGCGGCTCGCGCCGCCCCGTCGAGGGCGAGACGCTGCTGGCGCAGGGCCGCAACCCCGGCGAGGCGCTGCTCGGGTTCGAGAGCTGGGACGGCGAGTGGGTCGCGCCGGTGCGCGCGCGTACCTTCGGCTGGCATCTGCGCCAGCTGCTGGGCGCGCCGGTGACCACGGGCGCCGGACCCTACACCCACGTATTCACGCCCGGCGCCATCAGCCACGCCACCGTGGGGCGCGGCGCTGGCGCCACGCATTTTGCCGACATCGGCGTGACCTGGAACACCATGCGCCTCCAGCTGGCGCGCAGCAGCGAGACGCAGCGCGCCACCTTTGGCCTGATTGGTCAGCGTGAGGCAAAGCTGTTGGCGTCAGTCGATCCGACGCCGGTTGTCACCGCCTCCGCCGACGACCTGAGGTTTTTCGCGTATGACGCGGGGCTCACGCTCGGCGGCGCGACTGTTGCCGATATTGTCGATCTTGACATGACCGTGAGCAACGGCCGCTCGCTCGACGAGCAGGCGATCAGCGGCGACCCGTGGCCGCTGGCGGTGCTTGAGGGCGATTTCGAGGTGACCGGTTCGGCGACGTTTCGTTTCGACGGCGCGGCGCGATATGACGCGGCGCGCGCGGCGACCGAACTCAAGATGGTCGTCGCCTGGGCAAACGGCGCCAACAGTCTGGCGATCGAGATCGACAAGGTGGTGTTCTCGGCTGATGCGCCGCGTCTGACCGGCGCGGGTGTGCTGCAGTTGTCGCTGCCGTGGCGCGCCACCAGGCCCACAGATGGTCAGCCGCCGCTGAAGGCGACGCTGATCAACGCGCTCGCCAGCTACGCAGACCCGGCATGAGTGGCGGGATGATCCGGCTCGCGCCGCGGCTTGCGTCGTGCTCGGTCGAGATCGGTCAGGGCCTGCGGCTGGACCTCGACGCAGTGTCGCCGGCCGCGTGGCGCGCCTGCGTGCGCTGGGCCTCCCTGCGCCTCCTGGGCCGCGACGACGACATCGCCACCCGGGTTTCGGTGATGTTCGACGCGGCATGGGTGCATTTCGTGGTCGGCTGGTCTGCGGTGGACGACGCCGACGGCGCGCCGCTGCCGCCGAGCCTGGCGATGCGCGACGCCCTGATTGCGCAGGCGCCGCATCTGGACGCGCCGATGCGCGCCGCGCTGGACGAACACCTGGCCGCCGCCGTGCTGGCGGAGCAGGAGGGAAACGTCTCGCCGCCCTCGCCAAGTGGCGCGCCGGGGGCGGCCGCAAATTCTGCGCCGACTGCGCTGATGTCGCCCGGCGCGGCGGCGCCTGCTGCGCCCGCTGGGGCGGGGCCGAACCCTGCCCCGAAGACGCTGACCCAGTGACGACCGTGGAGGCGGCGCGCTTCGCCGCCGCCGTGCTTGATTTTCCCGAGCCGTGGCGGTTCGGGCCGGTGACCATGATCGCCGCGCCGATGGGCGCCGTCCCGCTGCCGCCGCAGCCGGTGGGGCTGGACGTGGCGCGGGTGGCGTCGGCGGCGCAGGCGGCGGGGGTGCCGCGCGCGCTGGCGCGTGAGTGGGCGGCGCAAGTCGAGGTGGCGGCGCTGGCCGCATGGTCTGAAAGGATGGCGGAGCATGGCGACCAGGCGTGACGTGCGCATCCGCTATTCCGCCGAGGGCGGGCGCGAGGTCGAGGATCAGGCGCGCCGCATCGGCGACGCGGGAGACCGTCACCTCAAGCGCGTCGCGGCCGCCACCGCTCCCGTCAACCGGGGGCTGCTCGCGGTGGATACGGCGGCGCGACAGGCGCGTGGCGGGCTGGAGAGCATGGCGTCGAGCCTTGGGCCGCTGGGCCGCTTCGCCGTTACGCTGGGGCCAGTCGGTCTGGCTGTTGGCGCCGTCGCAGGCGGGTTTCTCGCGCTGTCGCGCGCCAGCGCGGGCGCATCCGCCGAGATCGCGGCTGTTGGCGACGCGGCCGACCGTCTGCAGATCGACCCGGGTTTGTTCGAGCGGCTCGGCGCGGCGCTGACCATCTCGGGTCAGAGCGACCGAGGGCTGGAGCCTGCGCTGCGGACGCTGCAGAACCGTCTGGGCGAGGCGCAGAACGGCGCCAAAGAGGCGCAGAGCGTTTTCGCGGCGCTGGGCGTCACGCTGGGTGGCGATCTCGCGACGACGTTTGAGCAGCTTGCCGACGGGTTCGCAGGGATCGAGGACCCGGCGCAGCGCGCGGCGGCGGCGCAACGGATTTTTGGCGAGCAAGGTGGCGCCCTGCTCAGCATCCTTGCCCAGGGTGGCGACGGCTTTCGCGCGCTGACCAGCGAAGCAGAAAAACTCGGCCATTTGTATGGCGGCGATCTGATCCGCGACAGCCAGCGGATCACAGCGGAGTTTGCGGCGCAGGACAGGCTAATCACGACGCGGCTCAATCAGGGCCTTTCCGGGTTCACCGGCTTGTGGCTCGGGCTGAAAAGCGCGCTGGCCGACGTAGCGCTGAATCTGGCCGGGGTGCTCGATCGCTTTCGCGACATCGACAGCAAGTCGTTGCGATCGCTTAACGGCGAATTGTCGGAAACGGTCGAAAAGCTGCGGGTGACGCAGGACCTTCTCGCCACGCGCGCGGGTGCTGGCGATACGTCGAGCACCCGTTTCGGGGGCTTGCAATCGCAGGAGGCGGCGCTCACCGCACGCATCCGCGAGATCAATGATGAAATCGAGCGGCGCGGCGCATTTACGCCGCCGTCCACCACCTTCACCGATGCGGTCAGCACCGGCGGCGGCGCCGCCGCCGCTGCGCCCGTCGCGAAGAACGACGGCTTGTTCGACCGGCAGATCGCCGCCGCCGAGCGGCAGCTTCAGACTCTTGACCAGCAGGTCGCCGCGTTTGGCATGGTTGAAAGCGCGGCGGCCGCTTATCGCGTCGAGCAGGAGCTGCTGAGCGCGGCGCTGCAGGAATACGGCGTCGTGACCGAAAACTCCCGGTCGATCGCGCGGCTTTACGCCGACGATCTGCGCACCACGCTGGATCAGCTGGACGCCCTGACTCGCGCCCAGACGCAGCAGGCTGAGGAAGCGCGGCGCGCCGAACGCGACACCGCCAGCCTCGCCGACACGTTCACGCGCTTTGGCCAGTCGCTGGCGACCGGCGGCGACGCGCTGCGCGCAGTGATCGGCCTGTTGGGGGAGTTTGCCCAGCAGGCGCTCAGCGGCAACGGCCTGATCGGCGGCGGCGTCAACGCGGCGCTGGGGCAGGCGAGCGGCGGGCTGATCGGCGCGCTGTTCGCGCCTGCGGGCGGCGCTCCATCGTCGTCGCCGCTGCCGACGCCGCGCCCCCGCGCAGGCGCGGCTTTCGGCGCCGACTTCACGGTGGGCGGCGCGGGCGGCTTTGATAGCCGGATGCTGCGGCTGCCGGTCACGCCTGGCGAGCGGGTGACGGTCACGCCGCCCGGCGCGGCGCCGGGCGGCGGCTTTGATGAGCGCGTCATGGCGCGGGCGCTGGGCCGCGCCCAGCCGCCGCGCGGCTCGCGCTTTGAGCTCTCGCGCGCCTCTCTGGCGGCGGACCTCTCCGCCGTGCTCAACAGGGCGGGGCGGCTGGCGTGACGGTAATCCATGACGACGCGCTGTTTCCGCTGGCGCTGGGCCGCCCCAGCGCGGGTGGCGCGGCATGGTCGACCGAGGTCGCCGAGGCGTCCGACGGTTATACGTGGCGCACCGGCCTGTGGTCGCGGCCGCTGATGCGCTGGGATGTCGGCGTCAGCCTGCGCACGGCGGAGGACCTCGCGCTGCTGCGCGCCTTTCACCGACTGCGACGCGGGCGGCTCTACGGGTTCCGCATCGCCGACCCGCTCGATTTCTCGACCGCCGGGTGGTCGCGCCAGACGCCGCTGGCGCCCGCCGCCGCAGATCAGCCGCTTGTCTCGGTGGACGGCTCGGCCACGGTGTTCCAGTGCGTGATCCGCCATGCGCAAGGCGCCCATCTGCAGGACGAGCGGGTGACGCGGCCGCGCGCGGCGGGCTTTCTGGTGGCGCTCGACGGCGTCCCGGCCGTCTCTGGCTGGACGCTGGACCCGACCACCGGGCGGGTGACGTTTGACGCCGCGCCCGGCGCCGCCTCGCCCACCTGGGGCGGCTTTCGCGACTTTCCCGCCGTGTTCGCCGACGACAGGCTCGAGATCAGCCTCTCGCGCTTCAACGCGGGCGAGGCGCCGCAGGTGCTGATCGAAGAGGTCCGCGAGTGACTCCGCCCTATCCGATCTCGCCGTTTCCGTGGCTCGCCGCCTTTCCGGGCCGCTGGCTGCGCAGCGCCGCCGACCCTGTCGTGGCTTCCGGCGCGTGGCCGCCGTTCGCAGACACGGCGGCGGGCCATCGCGCCAGCGACGCCGATACCCGCGCGCGCATCGTCGGGCTGACCGGCGGCATGGTCGCGGAGGCGCTGCTGTGACCGCGCCTGACCCGCGTCTGCAGGCCCTGATCGCCTCCGGCTCGGCCACCCTTGCGCGCGCCTGGACCGTGACGCTGCGCGACGGACGGCGCGTCGGGTTCACCGATCACGACCGCGACCTGGTGGTGGACGGCGTAACGTGCCGCGCCGACACCGGCGCGGTCGGCTCGGCTGCTCGGCAGCGGCTTGGCCTCACCGTGGACCGGCTTGACCTGCGCGGCGCGCTCGACGGCGCGCAGGTGTCGGATACGGAAGTCGCAGCGGGGCTGTGGCGCGGCGCGGCGGTGGATATCTGGCTGGTGGACTGGCGCCAGGCCGATGCCGACCCCGCCGCCGCCGACCCGTGGCGCATGGATCGCGCACTGGTCGGCGAGATCAGGCGGCGCGGCAAGGCCTGGGTGATGGAGCTGAGCCAGCGCACCGCGCTGCTGAACCAGCGCAAGGGCGACGTGATCTCGACCGGCTGCCCGCTGGTGCTTGGCGGCCCGGTGTGCGGCGTCGATCTCAGCCTGCCCGCGTTCCGCAGCGCAGTCGTGGTGACCGCCGTGCGCGACCGCCGCCGCCTTGCGGTCGCCGGTCTGGAGGCGCGGCCCGACACCTGGGCGGCGCGCGGCATGTTGGTGTTCGACGCTGCGCCCGGCGGCGGGGCCAACGCCGGACGCAGCATTGACATCGTGCGCCATCAGGGCGGCGAGATCGCGCTTGCCGATCCGCCGCCGTTCACGCCCTCGGCGGGCGACACGGGCGTGGTCACGGCAGGCTGCGCCCACACGCCCACGCACTGTCGCGACAAATTTGCGAACGGTGAGAATTTTGGCGGTGATCCGTTTGCGGTCACCGAGGGGGAGTTTCTGGCGTTGCCCGACGACAAGGCGCAGCTCGATGGCGGGAGCCTGCGGCGGTGAACACCGCACTCGCCGCCGCCCGTGACGCCGCGCTTGCCGAGGCGCGCCGCTGGATCGGCACGCCATATGTCCATCAGGCGAGCGCCATCGGCGCCGGGACCGACTGTCTGGGCCTGTTGCGCGGCGTATGGCGAGCGCTCTACGGGGCGGAGCCGCAGCGCGCGCCCGATTATCGCGCCGACTGGGCCGAACTGGAGGGCGGCGAGCAGCTCCGCGCCGCCCTGGACCGTTGGCTGATCGCTCGTGACCCCGTCGCCGCCCTTCCCGGCGACGTGCTGCTGTGGCGGATGCGGCGCGCCGGGCCGGCCAAGCACGCCGCCATCGTCAGCCGCAGCGCACCCGATCTGAGGGTCATCCACGCCTATTCCGGTCACGCCGTGGTCGAGACGCCACCGCCGCCCGCGCCGCCGGTCGCAGCCTTTGCGTGGCCGCCCCTGCCAAACGGGGCGGTCTGATGGGAACCGCGATCCTAGGCTCGGTCGGCGCCGCGGCTGGGGCGGCCGCGGGCACCGCCATCGGCGGGCCGATCTTCGGCGCCATCGCCGGGCAGGCGATCGGCGGCGCGCTGGGCGCCTTCGTCGGCTCCAAGATCGACCAAGCGCTGTTCGGCCCAGGTGACCAGCGCCGCACCGGCGTCGAACTGCGCCAATCCCAAAGTCTGAGCAGCGCCGAGGGAACGCCGATCCCGGAGATATGGGGCGCCATGCGGCTGATGGGCCGCCCGATCTGGGCCAGCCAATACACCAGGCGCAGCACGACCACGACGCAGCGCCAGGGCGGCTCGGGCGGCGGTCCAAAGGTGACCACAGAAACCAATACGTTTTCGCGCTCATGGGCGCTGAGCCTGTGCCGGGGGCCGATTGACGGCATCGGCCGCGTCTGGGTCAACGGTGTCGTCACCGACATCGCCGACTGGAATGTGCGCCTGCATCGCGGGACCGCCGACCAGGCGCCAGACCCGCTGATCGTGGCGATCGAGGGTTGGGCGCCCGCGCGGCGCGGCCGAGCCTATCTGGTGATTGAAGACCTCGAGCTGACCGAGTGGGGCAACCGCTCTCCGGCGATCGAGGTCGAGGTGTTTCGCACCCTGTCGCCGGAGGGTTCCGCCGAGGCGCTGACGCGCGCGGTCAACATCATCCCCAGCGCGGGCGAGTTTGTCTATGATCCGGAGCCGGTGACCGACATAGCCAGCGCCGGAGAAGCGCGGGCGCTTAACCGCCTCGGTCAGCGTGGCGTCAGCGACTGGGCAGTGTCGATCGACCGGCTGCAGCAGGTCGCGCCAAACCTGACCGGCGCGTCGCTGACGGTCGCGTGGTTCGGCGATGATCTGCGCGCAGGCGCCTGCACCTTGCGCCCCAAGGTCGATAACTTCGATAAGGTAACGCGGCCCTATGCGTGGCAGGCGGGCGGTTTGACGCGCGCGACGGCGACGCGCGTGAGCCTGATCGACGACCGCCCGGCTTTCGGGGGGACACCGGCGGACCGCAGCGTGATCGCGGCGCTGCGCAACCTCAAGGCGCGCGGCCTGGCGCCGATGCTGTTTCCGTTCATCCTGATGGACATTGCGTCCGGATCTGGCCTGCCGGACCCATATGGCGCGCCCGAGCAGCCTGCGTATCCCTGGCGCGGTCGGATCACCTCGACAGCTGATCGCACGGCGGGGGTCGCCGCCGACATCGCGGCGTTCTTCGGCGCGGCTACGGCGGCGGATTTCGCAGTCCAGCCCGACGACACCATCAGCTATTCCGGCGACCCCGATGACTGGGGCTATCGTCGCTTCATCCTGCATCACGCGATGATCGCGAAAGCGGCCGGCGGGGTGGACACCCTGCTGATCGGGTCGGAGATGCGGGGAGTCACTCGGCTGCGCGACGCCACCGGCGCCTATCCGGCAGTCGCGGCTTTGGTCACCCTGCTCGAGGATGTCTCGGCCATCGGCGCCGTCGCCGACAATCTGGGCTACGCCGCCGACTGGTCCGAGGCGTCGCCGCACCAGCATCCGGAAACGCCGGGCGCGCTGGCGTTCCACCTTGACCCGCTGATCGCGCACCCGTCCGCCGCCTTCTTCGGCATTTCCAACTACATGCCTCTGACCGATGAACGCGAGGGTGAGGATCACCTCGACGCGCCGCTGCGCTGGGGCCCCTACGACAAGGCGCTGCTGCGCGCGCGCATCCGGGGCGGCGAGGGATACGACTGGTTCTACGCCTCGGACGCCGACCGCGCGGCGCAGCTGCGCACGCCGATCACCGACGGCGCCTATGGCGAGCCGTGGGTGTTCCGATTCAAGGATCTGTGGAACTGGTGGGCCAATGCGCACCATGACCGCCCAGGCGGCGTAAGGGCCGCGTCGCCGACCGCCTATGTGCCGCAGTCCAAAGCTCTCCGGTTCATCGAGCTGAACTTTCCCGCCATCGACAAGGCCGCGAACCAGCCGAACGTGTTCTTCGACCCCAAGTCCTCCGAGAGCTTCTTTCCGTATTTCTCGACCGGCGCCCGCGACGACGCCGCCCAGCGCGCGGCGCTCGAGGCCGTGCTTTCGTTCTGGGAAGACCCGGCGGAGAACCCCGCCTCGGCGCTCTATGCCGGACGCATGGTCGATACCGCGCGCACGCATCTATGGGCCTGGGACGCGCGGCCATGGCCGGAGTTTCCTGCCCTCGACGGCGTGTGGTCAGATGGCGAAAACTACCGGCTGGGCCACTGGCTCAACGGCCGACTCGGTAAACCCACGCTGGCGATGATCGTGGCCGAGGTGGCGGCTGCGCGCAGCATAGCCGTCGATGTCGAGCGCCTGATCGGCATGGTTGACGGGGCGCAGCGCGATGGCGTGATGAGCGACCGGGATTTTCTCGCGCCGCTGCTGGAGCTGCATCAGGCGGACATCTTCGACCGGGGCGACGCGCTGTGGGCGGGGTCGCGGGCCTTCGCCGAGCGGCTCGACATGGAGGAGGCATCGCTGATCGCGCCCGCGCGGGGCGAGCCGCCGGTCGAGACGGCGGATGCCGACGACCTTGACGCGCCGCGCCGCCTGCGCATCCAGCACTACGCCGCCGGATCGGACTATCGCCAGACGCTCACCCATGCGCCGGGCTGGACCGGCGCGGGCGGCGACTCGGTGGTGGATGTCGCCGCCGACGTGGTGATCACGACTGAGGAGGCGGAGGCCCGCGCGGGCGCCCTGCTCGCTGAACGGCGCGTCACCCGCGTCTCCGACCGCTTCGCCGCGCCGCCGACAATGCTGACGCTTCGGCCCGGCATGGTGGCGCGGATCGCCGGGGCCGCCGGAGTGAGCGGGCTGGGCGTGATCGAGACGCGCGCGCTCAGCGTCGGCTGGGAATGGGCGCGCCCGGTCGAGGCCGAACGCTGGGACCGCGCGGTCTATGCGGTGGGCGGCGGCATGACTGACGGGCGCTCCGCCCGCCTGCCTGCGCCGCCGCCGGCCGCCGCGCCTGTCCTGGTGGCGATGGACCTGCCGCGCCTCGACGCCGCCTATGTCGAGCACCTGCCATATTTCGCCGCCTATGCGCGGCCATGGTCGGGCGTGGCGGTATGGCGCGGGACCGGTGGCGCGCTGGCGCCCGACATGCTGATCGACAGCCCCAGCGTGATGGGGCTGCTCGACACCGCGCTGACGCCGCGCCCGCCGGACATTTGGGACGACGGCGCGTCGGCAGAGCTGACGCTGTTCGAGGGCGGGCTGGCCAGCGCGCCTGATCTGGCCGTGCTGAACGGCGCGAACGCATTGGCGATCGAAGCGCCGGACGGTGCGTGGGAGATCGTGCAATTCGCAAGCGCGACGCTGATCGCGCCGAACCGCTGGCGCATCGCCCGCCTGCTGCGCGGCCAGCGCGGCACCGAGGGCGCGATGACGCATGACGTGGGCGCACGGCTGGTGCTGCTGTCGTCGGCGCTGCGCCAGCCGGGCTATGGCGCCGAGTTTCGCACCGCCGCGTTTGACTACCGCTTCGGCCCCGCGACCCGGCCGGTGGACGGCGCATCATGGACCGGCTTTTCGGCGGCTTTCATGGGCGTTGGTCTGCGGCCGTTCGCGCCCGCGCACCTGAGCGTCGCGGCCACGGGTGGCGACCTCGAGGCCAGCTGGACGCGACGCGCCCGCTGGGGCGGCGACCCATGGGACGCCAGCGAGATCGCCGCACCCGATGGCCGAGTTTACGCGGTGCGCTGGCGCGCGGCGGGGGGCGCGCTGCTGCGTGCGGAAACCGTGACCGACGCCGAGGCCGCGATCTTCCTGGCTGCCGACGGCGCGCCTGCTTCGGGGTCTGTCGAGGTCGCGCAGATCGGCTCGGTCTGGGGCGAAGGCCCCGCTGCAACGACGAATTTCTGAAGGAGCTGCAATGACCGCGTCGGCAAACCTGGGAATGATCCTGCTCGAAGAGGCGCAGGCGCAGAAGCACGTCACCGTCAACGCGGCGCTGGCGCGGCTGGATGCGCTGGCGCATCTGCGCCTGCAGAGCGTTAGCGTCGCCGATCCGCCCGCTGCGCCTGCCGAGGGCGCCGTTTGGGCCATCCCGGACAGCCCGACCGGTGCATGGTCCGGCCATGCGGGAGCGCTGGCGGTGTGGCTGACCGGCGCTTGGACATTCGTGACGCCGCAGGAGGGATGGGTCGCGTGGGTCATCGACGTCAGCGCGGTCGCCGCGTTTCGCGGCGGCGCGTGGACGCGGGACACCGTGCTGGGGGGCGGCGCGCGTCTGCAGGTTGTCCCGATCGAGGCGGAGATATTCCTCGCATCGGGCGCTGTAGTGGACAGCGCCGCGATCATACCGGCCAACGGCCACATCCAGGCGCTTTCCGGCCGCGTCATCGAATCGGTCACCGGCCCGGCGACATTCTCGGTCGGATTTGCGGGCGCTGCGCCGAACGCGACCTTTTTCGCGAGCGGGGTCGGCGGCGCCCTCGGGTCGACCTGGGCGGGGATGACCCTTGGCATGCCGTTTTACGCTGCGACGCCGGTGCGGATCACCGCTGATGGCGCGGATTTCACCGGCGGCCGGGTGCGCGTGGCTGCGCTCGCCATCGTCTCGATTCCCCCTACCGCCTGAACACCCGCGCCCTGAAGGGAAAGGACCCCACGATGCCTCGTATCACCTGCACCCATGACGCGTGGACCGAGCTGACGACAAGCGCCGGGCCAGCGCGCCTGACGATCCAGCGGGAAACCCGCGCCGCCTTCTGGATCGTGTTCGCGGCCACGAATCCAGGCGCCGGGGTGCGCGCGCCAGCCGACAACGCGAATTACGTGATGATCGGCGACGACTTTCCGGGGCTGGCGACAACCGCTCTGGCTGGCGGCGCGCTTCGCGCCTGGGCGCGCCCGATCGCCGATATCGCCGTGACCGTCAACGCGACTGAGGTCCTGTGACATGAGCCTGCTCCGCATCGGCTCGCTGGGCCCGTCATCGCTGGTAAGCGCCGGGGGATTTCTGGGTGGCTGGCTCGGGGCAGATGGCGATGGCGTCGCGCCGTCACTGCCCCTGCTGAGCGCGGAGACGTTTGCGGTTCGCGATAGCATTATCGTATTTGACACCAAGCGACTCGGGACTTCGGGCGAGGGGGCGAACCCCGTTTCGCTCGGCCCGGCATCGTCGCTGCAAGACCTCACGGCGGCGGGGCGCACCGTGCAAATGGTCGCGCTGAATACACCGTCCGGGCTGTTCTCGTTCACGCCGCGCCCGGACACGCCCGCCGCCGCGCAGACGGAGTGGACAACTGTTGACCCCGGCGGGGCGGAGGCCCGCGTCGAAGGCTCGGGCTATGTGACGCTGCGGGCCTCAAACACCGTGCTCAATTACGATCTCCCGATCTGGTCAACCTACGAGATTCCGCTGCAATCGCGCGTCACCATCGTCGGTGGCGACGGCACGGAATATCGTGGCGCGACTGTCACGTTGGTGATTGACGGCGCAACCGCTACGGCGGCGGCGCTCACCGCGCGCGCGCCAGCATGGGCGACGCTGCGCGGGACAATCCCGAACTTGGACCCGATCACAGCCGGGACAAGCTATTCCGGCCTCGGCGGGGTCGTGCACTCCGCGGACGAATATGTCTCCGAGAACCTCACCAAGATGGGGTTTGTCGCCGACGGCACCGGAATTTTGACGACAGGCGCGCTCACCTTCAGCTTCAATGAGTTCGAGGAGCAGCTTGCGC
>Ga0210044_10004047_pt1 | contig 20680 bp, 26 predicted proteins | sample CryGey13umfilter_2_FD_183959 | JGI IMG/M metagenome (GOLD analysis project Ga0210044, IMG submission 183959) | Groundwater microbial communities from aquifer in Utah, USA - Crystal Geyser 4/9/14 3 um filter (SPAdes) (version 2) | ecosystem: Environmental > Aquatic > Deep subsurface >... | reverse complement strand
CTCCATGGGAAGTAGTAAATTTCGAATTTTGCTTGAAAAAGCCTTGTATGAACTCGAGAATCTTGAGCTTCAGAATGCTATTAATCTACAAGAAGTAAAGGTTCTATCTGGTATTGAGAAACAAACCGAGAATAATTTGAAGCTAATAGGTTTTTCTCCTTTACTGTTCGAGTATAGAAATTTCCCTAAAAGCTTTCCTGTAAGAATTGTTTTTACAATTAGCAAGGATGAAACGAGAATACTTATTTGGGCGATTTCCCATCATAAGGATATGAATCAGTCAAAATTTATGAAATCTTTGTCCTCAAGAGTTAAGAATAGGAAAACTGCTGAATAAGTTACTAAATAATGAAATTTTTCTCTGATGACCTGAATAAATAAGTTTGTTTCTTTTACCAGTGGAGAGATGCTGAAATAAGTCCAGCATAACCACCCCCTTCTCTGTCGCCCTGAATGAAGTGAAGGGTCGCCTTTCAACGGCAAGATCCTTCGGTCGCTGCGCTCCCTCAGGATGACAGAAAAAAAGTGTTGCCATGACCCTGAATCAAGTCCAGGACAGGGCTCAGCATGACATTTTGGGTTATTTTACCACTTTTTCAGAGACCTCGTATGAGTTACATACATAGCAATGACAAAAACGGAATTTCTGCTAAAATGAAGGTTAGATATATCACTGGAGGCAGATTTGTTTTCGCGGATCAAGGAATTTAGAATTTTGAAAAGGCAAACGATTACTGAAGCGGCAATCATTATTACAACTATCACTTTCTTGAGTAAAATTGTTGGCTACGCAAGAGAAGTGCTTGTTGCAAAATATTTTGGTGCTACCGCTCAAACTGATGCTTTTGTCATTGCAATGCTTATTCCCTCAATGATTCTTGGTCTTTTCTCAGGAGGAATTCAAGCGGTTGTTATCCGGGAGTATGCAGAGAAAAAGACAAAAAGTATTAGCGATGCAAAAATCTTTGTGAATCAAATTTTCTTTATCTTTTCAGTTGTGCTTGCGGTGGTATCGCTTTTTCTTATTCTGTTCAGCAGCTTCTTTATAAAGATTGTTGCCTTCGGGTTTACAGGAGAGCGTCTTGCACTTGCTTCAAACTTTATGAAATTCCTTACAGTGTTTGGATTTATGAACGTGCTAAGTGGGCTTTTTATAGGACTATTTCAGATTGAGGGACAATTTCTTTACCCTGCCTTTATTGGTTTAATCAGCAATATGCTTATTCCATTATCTCTTGTTCTTCTTGTGCCTTTTATGGGTATTGGAAGCTGGACTCTGGGACAGAATCTTTTTGGATTGCTTCATTTCTTTGCAATGTTTTTTATTTTAAAGTACAGGTGGAAATTTTTCGATATTTTTGAAGTTCACAAGATCAGGTGGGATGAAATTTCTGAATTTGTACGCCTCATGCTCCCAATAGTCGTAGTAAGTGGCATCGGTATTATTTATCAGATAATAGATAAAACGGTTGCATCCTTCTTGCCCTATGGCTCAATTTCTGCATTGAACTTTGCCCAGAGAGTTTTTCTTATTCCTTATGGGCTTCTTGCAACTTCAATTTCTGTTTCTGTATATCCCAGCTTTTCAACTTATGCCGTGAAAGAGGATAATGGCAGTTACTCGAGCCTTTTTGAAAAGTCTCTGTTTTCCCTTGCTTATATAATGATTCCTATCTCGATACTTTTTGTTGTGTTTTCGCATACGATTGTTCAGCTCCTTTTTGAGCGAGGGGCGTTTGATGTCTCGGCAACAAATCTTACGGCAGGTTGCGTTGCGATGTATTCGGTGGGGTTGTTTGCGCTTTCATTCAACTCTATCTTTCATAACGCATTTTTCTCTTTTAAGGACACAAAAACACCTATGTATATAAGTCTTGCTACTGCAGGAATTAATATTGTGCTCGATATTATTTTTGCAAGGCTTTGGGGAGCTTCAGGAATTGCCCTTGCAACTACAATCGTCACTTTTACTGCGTTGGCACTTTATGCATTTAGTTTTAGGAAAAAGCACTATGTAAGCGGGATAAGTTCGCATAAAATTTATGTGGAACTTTTGAAGATAATATTTGCCTCGGCAGTTTCTGGCGTTCTTTCATTGATTTTGAAGCGGTTTATTCCACAGAGTGCAGGATTCTTCCTAGCTCTTTTGAGGTTCGGGATTATAGTAATTTTTGTTGGGATAGTTTATTTGATATTGACGTGGCTTTTGAGGTCTTCGGGGTTTGAGCTTGCCAAAGGATATGTCCAGAGGTTTTATGCTTTTCTCCACACCCCGTCATCCTGAGCGTAGCGAAGGATCTCGTAGTTCAAACCCTCCCACTGTCATCCTGAGCGTAGCGAAGGATCTTTTAATTGAGGAGGTGGACTGACCCTCCTCAAGACTCCACCCAAAAACATTAAAGACGAGATTCTTCGGTCGTTGCACTCCCTCAGAATGACAGAGAAAATTGGGAGTAGTTCGAAGGAGTTGACTGACCCCTTCGATTGAGAGAGATTTTTCGCCTTTCTGAGGAAATAAAAAATTAAGAGACAAGGCAGCCATACTACACTTGTAATTATTACTTTTTGATGAGGCAATTCGCAGGCGGTAGTCCCTTATTCATCAGAGCAAGAATTTGGACTCATAAAATCAATATAAAGTGCAAAAATTGTTAGGACAAGTGTAACAACCTGCCCTAATATTTTTTTCCTTCTATTGTTTTTTTATTCAAATTGTATTATAATACAATTAAATAAGATTAAAGTTGTATAAGGAGGATTAAGATGAGTATCACGAAGCTAACGGTAACAATCTCTAGCGACAATTACAGAGAAATTGAAGAGAAGAGAAAAAAACAAAATCTCTCCCGTAGTGCTTTTGTTGATAGAATTTTAAGAGCATATTTTGAAGGGAAAATGAAAGATGAACTCGTAAAGAGGTATATGGAGGGATACATAAAGACTCCCGAAGATATAAATAAATCAAATGCGCTTGTTGAAGTGCAAAGCTCCGTATTAGGGGAGTTTAAATAAATGCAAAGAGGAGAAGTATGGTGGGCAAACCTCCCCAAACCTATAGGGAGACGTCCTGTTATTCTTTTGTCAAGAGACGAGGCATATCTTGTGAGGAGTTCGGTAACTGTTGCAGAAATAACCACAACCATTAGAGACATCCCAGTTGAAGTACCGCTTGATGTTTCTGATGGTTTGTCAAAAAAGTGCGTAGCGAATCTTGACAGTATTATTACAATTCCGAAAAATATATTAGAAACTCACATTACAACTCTTTCTCCTGAAAAGATAGGAAAGATAAATGAAGCGATAAAATTTGCACTTGACCTCTGAAGTTTAAGTTGATATGCAAAACAGGGTAGGAGAAAATCTGGCCCTGTATTTGTTTTATTGTCTTTATTCAAAATTGTATTATGATTTATCATTGTAAAAAGGAGGAAAGAATACTTAAAAATACAACACGGAGGCGATTATTATGACAAGGAGGAAAGACGATTTTGAGAAGTATCTAGAGGAACAGTTGAAAGACCCTGAATTCAGGGAAGAGTATGAGAAGTTGAAAAAAACAAGCGTAAAGAAACTTTTTGGCGTATTTCACAAATATGCGAAAGGGAAGCCACCTCTTACAGAAGAAGCAATAGACAAAGCAACGGGAGAAGAATTAGTTAAGGAATACAAACACAAGAAATAATCAGTAGCAGTTATTTTCCTTTGCCTGCGTCTGCGCCCCAGGTCCAGATGTTCACAAAAAATCCGTTTCTTGAAATTGCATCTGTCGTAGTTAACTCAAGTCCTAATCCTAAAAGTCCTATATCTATCCCCCATTTCCATATTTGGAAATACAATAAATCTATTTCGCCACTGCCATCGAACCATTGGCAGTATGGATGCAAACGAACTCTGTTCATAATATTTTTCATCAGTCTACCATTGTAAATCTTTTAACTGCAAGTTTCCTCAATATATTATACTGCTTTGGCGTGATATTAATTTGTTGATTATCCGTTTCTGCATATGAGAAATGAAAATACACGAATTTAGAATGGTCATTCTTAAATAATCCAATTGCTTTCTGCACATCAGAAGTTTTGCACTTTCCGCCAAAATATACTCTACCCCAGGCATGATATTCTCTTAAAAACTTCTGTGCTTTCTGATGTGAAAGTGTACTTCCCGTGATCATACTACCTCCTATCGAGAGATAGACAGGGAGTCGTTTTGGCGCACCGATGGTAGAATACGGAGAGTGAACCGCCCTTCTTCAGACAAGATTCTTCTACCATCTGCCTAACTGCACCCTGTGAGGATTTTGCTCACTTAACACTAACCCAATGGTAATCCCTGTCGCACTGCCTGCCTTTCTGCTCGGCCACTATCTCTTGCATATATTTAATTCTTTGGAACCTGCTGAACAAATTACAGGTTAGAAAAAAATAAATGTACAATCCTCTCAATACATTTAATTCTTTGGAATGTACAATCCTCTCAATACATTATAATCAGAAACCCCTCAAATTTCAACGAGAAAAAATATTCACCCTGTCAAAGGCAGTATCAGATGGTAAAGTCTGGAAATGAGCTTCACCATTATCCACAGAAATTTGTTAAATGCTCTGTTTTTACGAGTTTTCTACTGGTGCCAGGGTTGTGCCTCGTTTAGTTGTTGATGAATTATTCATCTATCGTCTTCAGGAAAAAAAATCGGAAAACTAGCATACTATTATAAAAAAATTATTTATGATAAGACGCATAAGGAAAAAGATTTTGCCGAAAAGCTCTCAAAGTGGTTTACGGAACAAGGTTGGAGTTTTTTCATAGAAGATGAAGATTGTTATAATCGCATAGCTCATTAAATTTATATAAAGAATTGCAAAGGTAGCAATTTACTCAGCAGGTTTACGCAAGGAAAAACCTGTCCTGAACTTGTTTCAGGAGAGTGTACAACGACCCCTCTACCTCTCATTGCTAATGTTCACTCTGTTATGGATATATTTTTATTCCGATTTTTATACTTTCCTCTGCAATAGGATTTTTCTTTTGAATAAGTTTTGAAAATTCCTCTTCAGTGTAAGCCTTTGGTTCAATTAAAGAAGGAACATTCTCGTATAGAAGCCTCATTCTTTCAATTGGATGTTTTGGCAGATTTTTTGCGATGATTACCACATCAATATCGGATGCCTCGTTAAAGTCTCCTCTTGCAACAGAACCTATTATATAGGCTTTTATTATTTCTAATTTGGTTGAAAGTTCAATAACATATTCTCTTGCTTTCTGAATAAATTCTTTTTGCTTTTGAATTTTCTCTTCGATTACCTTATACATTTTTGTCCTTGGAAGTCTTTATGAATTCAATGATCTTTCTTGAAGCTTCCTCGGCCATATTCACGGAACTTTCATCGAAAAACTCGTGCGGAGAACCTTCAGGATAAGCATCAGGATAACGAGTTGAAATGTAGTTCATATCAAGAGTTCTTGCATAAGATTTCAAATCGTAAGAAACAGAAATGCCCATAGCCTCAAGCTCGTCAAGAAGTTTAAGAAGAGAATGCCCCAAAGCACTCTTTCCAAAGGCTTTTAAAATGGCCTTAAGTGCATATTCACCTGCTTGCTGGAATTTAAAACAGGCCCAGTTATAAAATTTAAGCTCCTTATCGTGCAAGGCAGACTCAAAAGTATAAAGGCTCTCGTTAAACCACCTATCAAATTCATCTTTATCAAAAAAGTTATCCATCGATAATATTATACAAGTAATAGATTTTTAGGCAAGGAAAGGAGCGCGCAACGACCAAAAACCCCTGCAATAACAAAAACAGAATTGCTAAAGATTTCTTAACACTTTAAATTACAAGGTAAAATTTGATTGGAAATATGCTAATTGTGAAACTACACACTTTTATGCTTTCCTATAGGCATTCAAAAAATCTTCTCTTTCGATGCCTGCCTGGGTACATATTGTTCTTAAAGTTGAAGTCTTTATTTTTGGGTGATTGGGCATTGTCAAAGGGGTTTTGCTCCCATCGCTATTAAATCTAATCATAGAAATGTGTTCTTTTTCACGCACTACTTGAAAACCAAGGATTTCTAAGGCTTTGATTACTTTTTGTTTTTTAGCATCTGCAGGGAACTTAGCCATTAAACTTTAAGTTCAAATTCACCTACAAATGCTTCAATAACAGGAGGATCTGACTCAAAAATATCCTTTCCAAAAGTCTCAATGTGGAAACGAATAGCTGACTTCACATCTGAGAGCGCTTCTTCGTAAGTATCTCCTTCTCCAACTATAACTCCCTTAAGCCCTAAAGGGTAAGCAATGTACCCATCTGAATGTTTTTCAATAATTATTTTAATCTCTCTCATAAGGAAGCCTCCCTATTTTATATTTCTTTTTTACACATCAAATTATATAAATAATTGTCTTTTTGTAAAGATAAAGGATTATTTCAAATAAAAATTTTACTCTTTTCTTAATCCTTTGTAAGTCGTAATCTTTTCATCGACTTTATCTGCACTCCTTATGAGCAGATTCTATGAAATACCCTGAACCCTGGACTGCAACGTTCCAGTGCAGGCTTGATTCAGGGTAAATGGAATAAAAATGAATAAAAATGAATGAAAGGAGTGCGCAATGACTCCCTTTTTGTCACCCTGAGGTAAGTGTTTTTCTCGCCGTGAGGATCTTAAATTTGAGGTCTAGACTGAACCGTGAACCTCTACATATTGGTCTAATTTAAGTTTCTAAACTCAAAATAAGTTTCAGAGCTTCTTCTACGAGCTTTAAATAATGCTCTTCTAATGTTCCTATTTTCTCTACAAGCCTTTCTTTTGAAATTGTAAGGATCTGTTCGCACTTTATAAAAGATAGACTTTTTAATCCGTTTGTGGAGGAGGGCTTAACTTTTATGTGGAAGGGAACTTCTCTTCCTTTCGTACTTATAGCCACAACAATTGTGTTTGGATAATTCGGGTTTATGTTGCCTGCATCAGTTTGGATGATAAGGGATGGTCTTATGCCTTCTTGCTCTGAGCCTCTTCCTGGATTCCAATTAACAAGCCAAATTTCAAACCTTTTTGGGTTTTTCATCGGCAAGGATTACCTCTTTTTGTGCATTAAATGCATATTCTACATCACTTTCTCCTACTGCACTAAACGCCTCGAAGAGCGACTTTTCTTCCTCTTTTTTCAGCCAATCTTTTATGAGTTCTCTTATCACTTCATTGAGAGATTTGCTTTCCTTTTTTGAAATCTCCTTTGCTTTCTTGTGTAAAGATGCAGGAATTCTTACTGTAAAGCCTGCTATGTTTTTCATATAGCACCTCCTTATGGTATCCATATTCGGTATCATAATTATATTTCATTTGTGGATTTAAGTCAATAGCGTGTATGAGTTACATACATAGCAATGACAAAAACGGAATTTCTGCTAAAATAAAGGTTAGATATATCATCCAGAGGCAAAATTGGTTTTCTGCTAAAATAAAAGTTAAAGATATATCATCCGGAGATAAAATTGTTTTTGCTGGTTAAAGAATGTCATTCAAGAATTAGTTACAGAAACGCAATTAAAAAAGGGTTCGAACGATTTTTATTTTAAATTTTTCCTGTTCTTTATTTTTATGGTGAAATTTTTTGCATAGGTTGATAGTGTTTTGAAACCTTCTAACCTGAGGATAAAACTGAGTAGGATATACGTAGCTGTAATCGGGATAAAGGCAATTATGAATCGGCCTATTGTGTTAAAAAAGCCTTTTGCACTGATAATGTATGACTTAAAAACATACGAGAGTATTACAACCGAGATTGATGCAATTAAGATTTTGGATATTTCTTTAATCACGCTCCTGTAACTAAGTCCTTTTACGTAGTTTCTCTTCCTTAGCATATGTACATACATAAAGAAACCTATGGTTGATGAAATTGAGGTTGAAAGTGCGATACCCCCTGTTCCTAAGATTTTTGAGAGGGTTATATTCCCCACTATATTCAGTCCAACAGTCACAAGGCTTCTGTAAAATGGTGTTTTCGTGTCCTTGAAGGAGAAGAAAATTCTTGTCATTATATCGTTTGCTGAGTAAATGAAAAGTCCGAGTGAATACATAGATATTGCAAAGGCTGTAGCGTTTGTTGCATTTGTAGTAAAGGCCCCGCGCTCAAAAAGAATCTTTACAATAGGTTCTGAGAGAAAGATAAATATGATGGATATCGGAATCATAGTGTAAGCTAAAATAGATATTGTCTTTCTAAATGTTTCAGCGTATCCTGAAAAATCCTTTTCAACTGCAAGGGAAGAAAATGTTGGGTAAATTGCAGTTGCAAGAGAAGTCGATAGGATGCTAACAGGTAAAATATAAACCATTTGTGCCCAATGAAGTATTGCAATAGAGCCTGCCGAGAGTGACGAGGCAACTGATTTGTCAACAATCTGGTTAATAAAACTTAAACCTGAAACGAACATTATGGGTAATAGGAGCTTACCGAAATGCTCCATTTCTTTCCATTCGATGTTTTTAAGAGCAAAATTCTTGAAAAAACCTCTTTTTATAAACATGAATAAAAATAGTGCAAGAAAGGTGAATGATGCGGAAGAAATTTCACCTATTGTCCAGCTGTTTATACCAATTCGATTTGTAAGAAGGACAAGGGATAAAGGTATTAGCATATTGCCTGTAACTGATATTAAAGCTGGATAAAGGAACTGTTTTTCCGTTTGAAATAGGCCTGTAAGAGAACCTGTGAAAGCAGTTAGAAAACCTAAAACAATTAGATATCTGATAAATTTAGTGGCAAGAGTTAATCTTTGGCCTTCGAATCCGTAAGCAACAAGTTTTATGAAAAACTCCGGGAATACAAAAATAAAAACAGAAAGGATAGCAAGTAATATGAAAGTGATAAAAAATACCTGGTTGATAAATATACGTGCCTTATCCGGATTTATCTTCTTTTTTTCGGTATAAACGGGGATGATAATGCTCTGTAATCCACCTGCTGCAATCAAGCCAAATACCATTGATGGAATAAGCATTGCAATGACGAAAGCATCCGTTTGAGCAGTAGCGCCAAAATAATTTGCAACAAGTGCTTCTCTTAAATATCCGATTAATTTACTGAAAAAGGTTAAAGCGGCAATAATCAAGGTTGCCTCAGAAATATGCTGCCTTCTCAGTATTCTTGAGTTTTTTATCCTATTTTTAATGCTCAATATTTTCTCCCATATTCTTCGTAACTTCAGATAGATTATAAAAGAATTGTAGTGAAGAAGGAAATTTTTTAGCAAGGAAAGAATTGCATTATGACAAATGGATGAAATTTAACAGGTTTTAATTTGACTTATTTTGTAGTTAAACCAGATACTTAAAAACTTATCCTGTTTTGTATCTTTGCTGCTTTTATTGTGTTTTTAAAAAGCATCAGTGTTGTGAGGATCCCAATACCTCCTGGGACAGGTGTAATCCATCCTGCAACATCTTTAACATCATCAAAATCAACATCACCAATAATTTTTCCATTAATTTTTGTTATTCCTACATCTATTACAATTGCACCTCTTTTAATATAGCTTTTGTCTATCATATGTGGTCTTCCTGTTGAAACGACAAGAATATCTGCCGTTTGGGAAATACTTTGAAGATTCTTTGTACGTGAATGGCATATTGTAACTGTGGCATTTTCCTGCAGGAGAAGAAGTGCAGTTGGTTTACCAACTATATTGCTCCTTCCTATAATTACTGCATTTTTGCCCTCGATATATGGGTTTACGCTTTTAATGGCTTCAAGAACGCTCTGCGCAGTTGCAGGAACAAATTTAGCAGTTCCCTCCAGTAATCTCCCCATATTTATCGGATGAAAGCCATCAACATCTTTTTCAGGGCTTATTGCTTCAAGTGCTAAATTTTTGTTTATCCCCTGCGGAAGTGGTAATTCAATAACTATTCCGTTGATATCCCTTCTTTCGTTCAACCTTTTTATTGCTAGAAGTAATTCTTCTTCAGTAGTTTCATAAGGCATTTTATAGTGTTCGAGGTAGATTCCCAGTATTTCGGCTTCTTTTGAGATGCTTCTTGCATAACTTAAACTTGCTTTTTCTTCTCCTACTTGAATAAGAGTTAGAGAAGGAGTTATTAACTTTTCTTTTAATTGTTTTACTTCGTTTATTAAAGCCTCCTGGATTTTGGAGGCAATCTCTTTTCCGTTAATTATCATCTTTTTCTCCCTTTTAAAGGATATTATATCAATTTTATTTCGTTGTCAAATTTTTTACTGAATTGTATTGACTGATTTATATATTTAAAAACAAGCTCTTTTTATCTTTGTTATTCAGAACATACCACAAAGATGTGCAGGAGTCCCGTCAGTTGAATACTGTGTGTTAAGGATAAAAATACTGAGACTCCCATATCTGTAAACTATGCAGGCTCTGAGTGACAGGAAGAGGCATATTCTCTTCCCATCTGTCATTTCGAACGAAGTGAGAAATCCCCTCCTTTTAAAGTTTTTCATACAAATCTTTCCATTCAAGATTGAGTGAGTTTATTAGTTCTACTTTCTTTTTCCTTCCATATCCTTTTAGTGCCTTTTCCCTTGTTATTGCATTGTAAGGATTATCAAATACTTCATAATATACAAGCTTGCCCACATTGTATTTCTTGGTAAATCCTTCAACAAATTTGTTTTTGTGTTCGTATACTCTTCTTATTAAGTCATTGGTAATTCCTACATAAAGCACATTGTTATATTTGTTTGAAAGAATATAAACATAGTAGCACTTCTTTTGCATAAAAGAATTATACTGAAAAAAGCATTAAAAGAGGAGACCCCTTGGCAAAATATGCCTCGGGGTGACAGATAAGAGACAAGCCCAGGGTGACATTACTTGATTCAGGGTAAATTGCAAAATTCTCCATTGCATGTAATTCATAATCTTGTATATTTTTTTGCCCAAAATGGTATAATTACAGTATGAATGTATCAGGAGAAATTTTAGTAATACATCAGGGTTTTATTGGTGCTCAAAGTGAGAGTAACTCGATGCCTCCAATTGGAAATCTGCTTAAAACTGATGGACTGCCTTCTTTTATATTTCTTGTTGCCGACCACTATTTTGAAAGTAAGATACCAGGTAGAGTACCAAGTTCATATGGCCTTTCCCCTGGAGAGCTTGAAGAACAACAGCCTCATGTTTTTTATCTTATGAGAGCAATGGTTCAGGTAGTACTTGTTATAGCAAATGACGGCAAAGGACTTGTGCCACCCGAAAAAGTTCCGCCGATTCATACCCTGCTTTACGTGATGAATAAAAACGAATTTGTAAAACTTATGAAGAGCCCAGCATTTATTTCCTCTCTTTTTAATATCGATGTTAACATTGTCCCTCAAAGAAATAACGCAATATTATTACTTTTTAAGAGGTATATTGATATGCTTGATCCTGACGAGAAAGTAGATGAAACCCTGCGCTTGATGAGGAAACTTTCGTCTGTTTTAAAAGACGATTACAGAACTCTAAAATTGTTTATGGACAGCCTGGAGAGGTAGAATGGAAGACTTTTCTAAATTAGGCTTCCTTAAATCAGGTTCCATAAGCGAGGGTTTTGTTGTAAGGATTGGTGAAAATATTCCTCTTGAGAGCCTTAGAATTGGTGATTTTATAGTTATTGAGGGAAAGATTTATAAATTTTTTGGAATCGTTGATGACTTGAAAATACTTTCAGGCTCAGATGAAATATTCTTTGATCCACCAGTTTCAGAAATTGAAAAACTTGCAGTGAAGGGAAACATTGTTTTTTCAGAGGCGCAGATTTCTCCATATATAATGGTAGATAATAGTTCTCACAATGTGCATTCAATAAAAACAATGCCTGAACACTTTTCAATCGCAAGACAAGCTCAGGAAGAGGACCTGGAATTGATTTTTAAGCGTCAGGCCAAGATACCTTTCTACATAGGGTCTCCTCTAACAATGAAAGAGAAGATTCACGTGGATCTTGAAAAACTCTGCATGAGGAACAACGGGATATTTGGTATAACTGGCTCCGGGAAAACTATGCTTGCCAAAATCATTTTTTCCGGCATGATTAAAAATAACATTGCTTCTTTGCTTATATTTGATATGCATAATGAATACGGCAGGTTTGCGAAGGGTGAGGGCGTTATTACACCTGCATTAAAGACATTTTTTACCAACAAAGTAAAAGTTTTTGATGTCTCCACAAAAAATAAAGATGCAGATGAATATATAAGAATACCCCTTAAATATATAGAACCTGAAGATCTTTCTTTGATTTCTTCTGCTTTATATTATTCTGAAAAATCAGGGGAAACTGCCTTTATTGTAGCAAAGAAAAAGGGAAGAAACTGGCTTAAATATCTGTTTTCCCTTCAAGAGAAAAGTGAAGAAGAAATTACCGAAGAAGCTCAGGTGCTCGGAGTTAATGGGGCTTCTCTTTCTGCCCTTTCAAGGCATACTACCCAGTTAAGAAGGCTTACTTTTCTTGAGGATACAGAAGAGGAGAGTGGAATTGATGCAATCCTTTCTTATTTAAGAAATGGTGTCTCTGTTGTCGTCCAATTTTCAGAGGAATATGCCAACAGCCCTCTTGCTTATTTTCTTGTATCCAATGTTATTTCTCGTAGAATTCACAAGAGATATGAAAGTTTAACAGAAGATGAGAGGGAAAAGAGAAGGATTATTATCGTAATAGAGGAAGCACACAAATTCCTTTCAACTGATTTAAGGGAGGGGAATATATTTGGCATCATTGCAAGAGAGATGAGGAAATTTAATGTAACTCTGTTTATAATAGACCAGCGGCCCAGTGGAATTGACCCTGAGGTACTTTCTCAGGTTGGAACTAGGTTTACACTTCAATTGCTTGACGATAGTGATATCGATGCAGTATTTCAGGGGGTTGGAGGTGGGGCAAGGCTTAAAAAGATTTTGCGCAGTATCGAGCCTCAGCAGGCGCTTCTTTTTGGTTATGCGGTTCCCATGCCTGTTGCAATGAGAGTGAGAAGTTTTGATGAAGAATTCTTCAGGGAAATAAGTGAAAGCAAGGAAGATCCCTCTGAGGGGATTAAGGATTTGTATGGTTAAGGAGGAAATATGTATCCAGTATTGATAACAATAGGAAATTTTACTATAAGGACATATGGAGTAATTGTAGCAATTGCAACGATTACGGGAATTTTTGTTGCATTGCATTATGCAAAAACGTATGAGGGAATCGATGAGGATAGTTTCCTAAATTGTGCAATATGGACAATTATAGGTGGTATACTTGGGTCAAGGATTTTCTGGATCCTTGTTTCCCCTGGCGCTGATTATTATTTTAAAAATCCGCAGCATATCCTTGCTGTCTGGGAAGGAGGCTTGTCGTTTGAAGGAGCGGTTATTGGTGGCATTATAACAGCAGTTTTTGCTGCTCGCCATTATAAACTTTCTTTCTTTAAGTTACTTGATAGTGCAACACCTGCGGTGTCAATTGGATATGGCATCGGGAAATTTGCCTGTTTTTTCAATGGCTGCTGTCATGGAATAGTTGTGCCCGAATGGTGGCCGCACTTTTTCCCATTCATAAATGTCTTTACCGACCCGCGCTCTGAATGCGAACTATTAAACAAAGCTCTATACCCCACACAACTCTTAAATGCCCTTGGCGGATGGATTACGTTCTTTGTCCTTTTTTACTTTATAAGGAAAGGCAAACCACGTTATCACGGTCATGTGTTTGTTATGTTTTCATTTGTGTTTTCAGTGTGCCTTTTTCTTGTCGAATATATCCGTTTTATACCAACAAGATTTTTAAACCTTACTCCTAATCAGTGGAGCGCAATCGGCTTTGTACTTTTTGGTATAATACTTGACAGGATTCTAAGTAAAAAACTGCCTATTGCGAAAGACGCATAACATATATTTTTGTTGGTTCAGGGAGGGTCTCTTTTGAAATATCGAGGATGTCCTTTTCCTCGTACTGTTTCCCTTTTAAGAATTCATTAACGCCAAGCAAGTCAAATCTCAGATATTTAGTCTTGTAGTGCATCGGGATCACTATATTAGGTTTTAATTGATTTATCACTTTCCATGCTTCTTCAGGTCCTATTGTAAACACGCTGCCAACAGGAATTAAAAGAATATTAACGTCGCTCAGTTCTTTGACTTCATTTTCAGTAAGTCTTGTTCCGAGATCACTTAAATGAACCAACGATAAATTTTCTGAATGAATTTTAAAAATTGTTATCCTTCCTCTTTTTGCACCTCTTGCCTCATCGTGAAAATATGGTATGCCTTTTATTTTTATCCCGTTTGTTTCTTTATCGACCGTGCCTCTTAAGACCTGTTTGTAAGTTTTTACATTGTTAATGGCGTTATGATCAGAATGTTCATGCGAAACAGTTATTAAATCGACTTCAGGGAATTTTGCCGGGTAACCTATTGATTCATCGAATGGATCTGTGAGGATTTTCGTACCATTTGTTTCAATTAAAAAACATGAGTGCCCGAACCACTTAATTTTCATATTCTCACCCCCAAATTATACCATAAAAACAATTTTTATTACAAAGTGCCTGGCACTTTGTAATATTTTTTGGCGTATAACTTGTTCAGTAATTGGTGGTCTCTTCTTTAAGGGCTTGCAAAAATTCTTTTATTGCTTTTTCATATTCTTTTTTATCGAGAAATTCAAAGCCCAAATCAAAATGATTTTTTTCCGTGGGGACTTGTAGTTCTATATTTTCTTCTTCATGCTCTTCTCTTTGCACTGGTTTTTCTTCCTCGATTAATGAAGGTTCTTCTGGTTTTATTTCTTCTAAGTTTGATTTCGAAGTTTTTTCAAGCAAAATTTCTTCCATTGAGGGTTTCGATTCTTCGATTAAAGGCGGTTTTTTGACCGATAGTAGCTCTTCTAATTTTTCTTCTTGTATAATTTCCTGCGGAATATTTTCTTCTAAAAGTTTTTCTTCTTTTTTTGCCGATGGCTCTTCAGGCTTTTCTTGCGGAATTGCCTCTTCTGGGGGTTCCTTTTCTTTGAACTCTTCGGATTCTTCCCTTTCTACCAGTTTCTCTAAGTTTTCTTTTGCCTCATTGCCGCTTTGTAAAACTTTGCTTTCTTCTGTTGGCGGCACTTCCTTTTCAGATCCCCTGCTCTCTATCTTTTTGTACATCTCCTTGAAAAATGCCATAAGTGGATTATTAGTTTCAAACAAATTTTTAAGTTCCTCTGCTTCGGCAGGTTCTTTTTCATCAATAAAGTCTTTCAAATCATTATCATAAATAGTTAAGGGGTTTGTTGCAAGAAGATTATTTATTGCAGACTTTGTTTCAACACTCTTTCCCATTCTTTTGTATATATTTGCGAGCAATACAGTTGCTCTTGGGTAAAAAGGATATTGCGAAATAATTGCTGTAATCTTTTCCTTTGCTGCTTCAAAATCCTCTTTTTTCATCAATATCTCAGCGAGCCTTACTTTTAACGGAGGATAATAAGGGTTATTTTGGATAGCAATATTCACTTTCTCTGTTATATCTTCAGTTACAATGTCAGGAATTTTGTAAAGTTCAAGTTTTTCTTTATCAGCTGAAATGCTCAAAAATTTTTCTAATTCTTCCCTTTCGTTCGGACTCAGGAACATAAGTGATTGCCTAAACTCTTCTTGAAAGCTTCGTCCTCCCTTTAAAAATTCTATAAGTCCATTAAAAAGGTAACTGTAAGGGTCTTCAGGGTCAATTGAATTTATATATCTAACCTGGATTTCTGCATCTTTTAAGTTTTCTTTCGCGATACATGCTGCCGTTCTAAAATCCTCTGCAACTGTGCATGGAATAAATACCGACATTATGAAAGACATTGTCCTATCAAGGAGTTCGTCGTAAAATTTGAGGAGCGTAAGGTAGGAAAACAGGAGCAAGTTTAAATTGACCGAAAAGGGCTTATTTAAAACATCGTTCCTCGCTATTCCAAGCTTATCATACAACGTATATTCCATCATAATAACTCTCCCCTAATTTATTGTAATTCTCTCTGAAATATTTTATTGCCAGAGGCAAACCTTCAAGAATATCCCTTGCAGTTAAGCCTTCAAAACCTGTTTGTTGGGCTTTAATGTCTCCTGACAACCCATGGATAAATACTGCGGTGCTTACGCCTTTTTCTGAAGGCCTTATGCAGTACATTGCAGCAATTGCCCCAACAAGTACATCACCGCTCCCGGCCGTTGCCATCCCGGGGTTACCGCTAAGGTTAATGAGAATTTTTCCGCTTGTTTCACCTATCAATGTATGAGCGCTCTTAAGCACAATCGTCGAGTTCAAGTTTTTTACTGCATAACTTAGTGTATTAAATTTATCCTTTTTAACTTTCTCAATTTTTATTCTGGTAAGTCTTGTGAACTCTCCGATATGCGGCGTGAGAATGGTTAAATCTTTGCGCGATTTTAATATCTTAGGGTTTTTTGATACAAATGTAAGCCCGTCTCCGTCAATGATTAATGGTTTTTGAACAGATTTTATAAACTCAATGGCAAACTCCTCTGTATTTTTATTGACAGATACCCCTGAACCTATTGCCACAATATCTACATTTTTTGAAAATTTGATAAGATCATCCAGATTATCTTTTGAAATTGCCCCATCTTGCTCTTTGAGTGGTATTAAGATTACCTCCCTTGCGTTACCAGTTACAAATGGTGCAATGCTTTCTGGTGTTGCAAGATATGAGAGCCCTCCGCCTGCCTTCAGAAAACTATATGAAGATAAATAGGGCGCACCAAGATATTGCCTGGACCCTGCAATAAATAATGCTTTTCCAAAGTCTCCTTTGTGAGAGTCCTTTGCTCTTTCAGGAAGATTATCCGGCAAGTTAATTTCAACCATTATGTCGTTTTTTTCGTAAAGCTCGGGCGGGAACGAAATCCGCGAAACATAGAGTTTACCGGTCAATTCTGCTCCTGGGTAAATAAAATGTCCTCTTTTAGGTGTTCCAAATGTGATTGTTGTGGTTGCTTTTATTGCACAACCCATAATTTCTCCTGTATCTCCATTTATCCCCGATGGAATATCCACGCTAAAAACAGGTTTTCCTGATAGGTTTATTTCTCTTATAATTTCTCTTTGCATTCCTGCAACTTGTTTTGAGAGCCCTGTCCCAAATATAGCGTCGATTATACCGTCACAGGTTAATAAGCTTATTTCAACAATTCTATTTACAGATTTTAAGGTGTAAATTTCAACAGGAAATTTATGCAGTCTGTCAAGATTTATCTTTGCAATCCCTGTAATTTCGCTTTCTTCGCCTAATATAAAAACTGAAACTTCTCCACCAGATGAAGCAATTTTTCTTGCAGCAACAAATCCATCTCCGCCATTGTTTCCGGTTCCTGCAAACACAAGGAATTTTTTTCCTTTCACACCGAGGTTTTCTCTTATTACGTCGTAAACTGCAATTCCTGCATTTTCCATGAGGAGTTCATCTTTAATCCCAAACTCCTCCGATGCAAGTTTGTCAAGATTTCTCATCTCACTTACTGACGCTACCTTCATCCCTCACCTCTATTTTTTGCTTACGAACTCATCACATTCCATTTCTATTGCAATTGCTACAGCAAATTCTCTCTCATGCGAAATGGAGATATTGATATTTTCAAATCCCTTTGCATAAGGTTTTCCATCGTCCATGTTAAGTATTTCAATTTTCTTGAAAGGAATCATTTTTCCTTTTACCTTTATAATCGCTTCTTTTGCTGCAAACCTGCCTGCAAATGCTTCTGCATAGTTGAATATTTTTTTTGAATATTCAATTTCATTTTCTGTAAATACTCGATTTAGAAACCTTTCCCCATATGTTTCTATCAAATCTTTTATCCTTTTTACACTTATAATGTCAATGCCAACTCCTTTTATCCTCACAAGTAAATTATACTATACAAAAAATTTTTTGAAAATCAATTTTCTTGTACAATAGACCAAAAAGGAGGCAAATATGGATAGGACTGAATATGAGGTTTTGCGAAACCTGCTTAACGCCAAAATGAGTCTCTGGGAAACTATTAACATACAAGACGGGGACATAAAACACATAGTCGAAATTCTTAAGAGGCTAACAAGTGAAGGATTTATTAGGGTTGAAAACGATAAAATAGTTTTAACCGATGAGGGTAAGGAATATCTTAAAGAAAATAAAATAAGTGAATTTGCCGATTCAAAGTGCAAATCATGTGATTCTGCAGGTTATGTTTTAAGTGAAAGGTTTAAACCAGCATATGAAGAGTTTAAAAAGATCTTTTTGAATAGACCTCTTGAAACCGCTGAATTTGACCAGGGAGTCGTGCCGCCTGAAAACTCTATTAGAAGAGCTGAATTTGTTTATGAAAGAGGAGACCTTGAGAGGAAAAAGATTCTCTTTCTTGGCGACGATGATTTAACGAGCATTGCGATGGCTTTAACAAAATTACCCGACGAGATCCACGTGATAGAGATCGACGAAAGAATCGTTAATTATATAAATAAAGTATCAAAAGAAATAAATCTTCCTATTGAGGCACATTTGTACAATGCAGTAAATCCGCTTTCAGAAGAGTTCAAAGGAAAATTCGATACGTTTCTTACTGACCCGGTGGAAACAGTAAAAGGTATGAGGATTTTTATTTCGCGTTGTCTTTTATCGCTCAAAGGTGAAAGCTCCGCAGGCTATTTTGGGCTTAGCCATTATGAGTCCTCTTTAAAGAAGTGGCTTGATGTAGAAAAAGATCTTATGGCGATGAATCTTGTTATAACAGATGTTTTGAGAGATTTCAACAGATATCTTCTTGTCGGTGAAAGAATTTTAACAGAGGGATTTCGTGTTGTTAAAGAGTCGCCGGTAAAGCCAGAGCCTCCTGATTATCCTTGGTATAGGTCAACTTTCTTCAGGGTGGAAGTCGTTGGCAAACCAAAGCCGCTCATTACAGGAACCGTTGAATGGAACAGAGAGATTTACTTTGATGAAGATACTTATGTTGCGCTTCCTTAGCGTTAGCGCTTTATCAGGAAATTGAAATCATGTTAGCGAAAATTAAAAGCGTAGCTTTAAAAGGGCTTGAAGCATTTGATGTGCTTGTCGAAGTAGACGTTTCTAACGGTTTGCCTACATTTAACATAGTCGGCTTGCCCGATGAGGCAGTGCAGGAATCCAAGGAACGAGTGAGGTCTGCAATAAAGAATTCTGGCTATGAATATCCAATGAAAAGGATCACTGTAAATCTTGCCCCTGCGGAGCTTCGTAAAGAAGGTTCTACTTTCGATTTACCAATTGCACTGGGCATCCTTCTTGCAATAGAAGTAATAAAAGATAAAGAGAAAGCTGACAGTTTTTATTTTGCAGGCGAACTATCTCTTGACGGAGCTATCAGGAGAATTTCAGGCGCTCTTCCAATGGCAATTGGCCTGGCACATCAAAGGAATAATTTTATTGTTCCTTACGAAAATATTTTTGAAGTTGCCATTGTGAAAAATATAGAGCCTTACCCAGTAAAACACCTCAAAGAGGCTGTCGAATTTTTAAATGGAGACAGAACAATCGAGCCTGTGCATAAAAGCATTGAAGATGATTTGCTTGAAGACATTGCGTTTGAGGAGGATTTTTCTGACATAAAGGGGCAGTTTCAGGCAAAGAGGGCTCTGGAGATAGGCTCGGCAGGTGGGCATAATGTCGTGATGGTTGGCTCTCCGGGGAGTGGCAAGACTCTCCTTGCAAGAAGAGTTCCAACAATCCTTCCTCCTCTTGTTGAGAAAGAGGCGCTTGAAGTTACTCAAATTTACAGTATTTCGGGTCTTTTAATGGAAGAGGGGTTTGTTAAAAGAAGGCCTTTCAGATCTCCTCATCATACCGCCTCCGAAGCTGCAATTATAGGCGGTGGGAGTTCTCCCAAACCTGGCGAAATAAGCCTTGCCCATAACGGGGTGTTATTTTTTGATGAACTGCCAGAATTTAGAAGAGATGTGCTTGGAGCTCTGAGGCAGCCAATGGAAGATGGCTTTGTCTCGATTGCAAGGGTAAAGGAACGAACAACTTACCCTTCTCGATTTATGTTTATCGCCGCAATGAATCCTTGCCCGTGTGGATGGTATGGAGACCCTGTTCACCCTTGCAGATGTTCGGTTTCTGAAATAAAAAGATATAGAGCCAGAATTTCAGGCCCTCTGTGGGACAGGTTTGACATTCAGGTTGAGGTGCCGCGCTTGCTTGCGGATGAACTCATTCAGAAAACGTCTTCTGAGCCCTCAAAAAATATAAGAGAAAGGGTTATCAATGCACGAAAAATACAGGCAGAAAGGTACAAAAACAAAAACATTTTCTCTAATTCGCAACTTTCGCCGCGTGCGATAAAGGAGTTTATACCCCTTCGAGAGGAGGAGAGAAGCTTCCTTTCTAATGTTTCAGAGAAGCTTTCGCTAACCGGTAGAGGTTATGACAGGGTCCTTAAAGTTGCCCGTACCATTGCTGATCTTGACGAAAGTGAAAATGTGAGGCTCCCTCATATAGCAGAGGCAGTGCAGTATAGGATAGACAATACTATTTAATGTTATTTTCTGATAATAACAAGGTCTAATACTGCAACTAAAATTCCCAGTAGGAATCCTGTGAAAACTTCGAACACTGTATGTCCTATTAGTTCCCTGAATATCTTCACATCAACGATTTCGTGTAATCTTTTGCCGAG
>Ga0210044_10004045_pt1 | contig 20691 bp, 25 predicted proteins | sample CryGey13umfilter_2_FD_183959 | JGI IMG/M metagenome (GOLD analysis project Ga0210044, IMG submission 183959) | Groundwater microbial communities from aquifer in Utah, USA - Crystal Geyser 4/9/14 3 um filter (SPAdes) (version 2) | ecosystem: Environmental > Aquatic > Deep subsurface >... | reverse complement strand
GCGTGTCTGTAATTTGGCTCGTTCTTTTTATTCTCAAGTATCCACAGCATAAACTTACGGACGGTCAGTCTTTTACCTTTAGCTTTTACCCCGTTCTCGGCGTAATTATGGCAGAAGGCACAAAGGGTTATCAGGTTCCAGGGTTCGTCTATGACCGTCTCGGACAGTTTGATTATATGGTGGACAGAGAGTATTTGGTAGAGGACGTTGTACCTGTCCTTAGCCATACAGTTGGGGTTGGCACACTTGTAGCCGTCAAGCCTTCGGACTTCGTCCTTGACTTCGTTCCGGTTATCCAATACTTCTTTCCGCCTTTTCCCCCTATCTCTTTTCTCTGGCTTCGGGAATCTAAGACACATTAAATTGTATCCTCTGTATCTATTTGCAAAATTCTTTCAACCACCTGTGGAACCCACCCATTTCCACAGGCTTTAAGCTCACCCAATTCAAAGGGTATCCCATCATCCATTCGCATAAGCGGGGATTGACCCATTGAGATTTTAACCCAGTTTTGTAATATGGCAACAGGGCGGGTTCCCACCTCAGACTTCTGCCAATCTGTGCCCCAGATTCTCGTTTTTCGTTGTTCATCACCCTCTTTGCGTCTCTTACACAATATCCCATCATCGCCACCCCCGCCGTTGGAGTGGGCAATAATCCAGACTCGTTTTCTGAGGTGTGGTGCTCCACAGAAGGCAGCGGATACAACGTCCCATTCACAATCATACCCGATTTCAACCAAGTCCCCGAATATTCGCATGACATATTTGTGAGTAAGGATATTTGGGACATTTTCCAACAGTGCAAATTTCGGTCGTATAATAGAAATGGATCTAAGGGTATCCGGCCAGAGATTTCTTTCATCATGTTCGCCTTTTTGTTTGCCAGCGACAGAGAAAGGCTGACAGGGGAATCCTCCAGAGATAATATCCACTTTTCCAGCATATCGTCTTGCATATCTTTCGTTGAATGTCCGAATGTCATCAAAGAGGGGTGCGTCATCAAGAACTCCGTCTCGTATTCTTGCCCTGATAATGCTTCGACAGTATTTATCGATTTCGACATATCCAATTGTCCTGTAATTTGGAATTATATGTTTAAAAGCAAGTTCGCCTATGCCACTACCTGAGAAGAGAGAAAGCCCTTTCATTATTCAGTCCTTCTTGTAAATATCCGCCTCAAAACATACGACCGGATAATGGATATAACCGTAAATCATATCCCTATTAAAAAGTTGTCGGCATAGGAAATATGCACATTGAACAAGGGCAGAATCAATATCTGTCCGGCAACCGCAACGAGATAGCCGACCGCAACATTGACGAGACTTTCGATCAGGCTGTACTTCTTACTCTGCATCAGGGTCTTTCTCTGACTTATCTTTTAAGGCTTTCAATATAATCCAATATGTTAACCAAGCTAATAATGAAAGCGAGCTGACTAATTAAATCAGCCCGCCCGTTTTCCCTATCAAGCAATATATACGAGTGTATCCACATCCAATTCCGAGTCAATATGAATAACTGAGAAGGAATGCACTCCCACGTCAAAGATGTCGGGGACAACACAAAGCATTACCCCGTTCTTTATGAGCTGGAGGGCTTTCTCCTGAGCCTTCTGGGTATCGCTGAAAAAGAAGGCCAATCTGCTCATGTCTTCCAACTGTTCAATAATCACGAACTTTGACATGTTTGAACCCTCATTAATAATTACAGTAGCCATTTTTTACTCCGTTTCATTTAAGGTTTTATGGTTTAAATATTTTTTAACAATTTATCCTATCACGTCACCGACTTAATTACCGTATTCAAGTCGTTGTCGTTTAATTTTCTCAATCGACGCCAGTCAATTTTAATGGCCTCTGATTCCGATAAAAGCCGATAATACCCAATCCGGTCATTCTCCGTGAACTCCCAACGCTTCAAATCTTTTCGTTTCCCCTGAATAATAATCTTTGTCCTGTAAATATTTCTGGCCGTTTGATCGGGAGGATAATATATAACAGCCTTATCTACCCAACCGGAATTAATCCCGACATATCTAAACATTGCCAAAATCGAGAATATCTTGAAATTAGTCCAAGGCAATAATAGATTTTTATTGTCAATAATTATATTATACCATTGATCTAATTTTTCACCTATGACCTCAATCTTCTTTGGTTCCATCTTTATCCCCTCCGGTGTTTAAAATAGCGACCGCATCCCACATGGGCGATAATGGATACAAACAAGGCGGAACCATGGCGGTATCATAACCAGGGAAAAATTGAGTCTCTGACTTAGTGGTAAGATTCCGATAATTCCCTTTTGGTGTAGTTCTTAGATCAACAGCACTAATTTTATTAACATCAGTATTTGATTGAAATTCTGCATGCCTTAATGTAGCCGCCACTCCGGTCGAACAAACTTCTTTCCCGCCACGAAGATTAAACCAATGATTCAATTGTGTCCCCCATTTTGACGGCCTGAATATCCATAGAAATAAATTGACGCTAAAGCTTATGAGCTGCAAAACATCATAACCCCGGCGGTGTCTGTTTTGAACAAGGTCTTCGGCGTAAGCCATCATTGCTTTACCCCCGACTTCATCCACTTCGAATTGTGGCATTAAATAAATGTGCTTAACCCCGTCTTTCAGTGAGGCCGGATCGGTTCCATAACGCAAGGTCGCATCATAAAGGAATTTTTCAAGAGACCACCATTCGAACTCGGCCATAGGAACGGTAATTGATAATAACTTCCTGCGACCGGTTAGGGACTGCCCGACATCCAAATGAATATGACTTATTCTGGCGCAGGTTTTTCGCACTTCTTTATTGAGATAAGATTTCCCCCAGCGTTCGTGGTGGGCAAACCGGAACCAAAGGAATATCCTCTGCCACCAGAATAAAAACCAATTAAAGATTCCTCCTCGATGCCATTTATTCGGCATTATTGTAAGTACGACTCCGCCTGTCTTCATAATCAAATCCTTTTGATAGTTTTTTTTAGTGGGGTGCATTGAGTTAGAGTTGATACACCCCACCTTTTTTTGCTATTAACACTCTATATTATTTGGAATTCACAGTCAAAAAATAATAAAGCGGAGGATCACGTCCTCCGGGTAAATATTTGGCCTCATGTTTACGACCCATTACTTATCTCTTAGTGTTGAAGCCAGCATCATAAAATAAGTTGATAACTTTACGCATGTTGCAATCTTCTGATAGTTAGCCGGGGTTGATTTCAATAATTCAATATTTCTTTCAATAATACTTATAAATTCTTCCTCTGAATTGTTTTGCCAATCTTCCGTTATTAAGTGGGTAGAGGACGACTCCATTTGCTTAATCATTTCACCCTGCCACCACAACAGGATCGGTATCATTTCAGCTACGCTTGACATTTTTTATAAACTCCATTTCAGTTTTAAAAATTCTCTCCTTTGAAAGCCCGGAGGAAATTTATTTATATCTTTTATTATTTTACCGTCAATATCAATCTGCTTCATAAAAATTGGAATATCATATTTATTGGCTGATGCAACCGCCGACTCAAGAATAGGAAAAGGGCAAGGACGCTTTTTTGGCCCGGACTCAGCACCTATCAATAGCCACCAACCAAAGTCATGCGATACCCGATCCCAAACTTCATTCCAGTTAATTTTGTCAAGGGCGGGTTCATAGGAGATAACTTTGTTTTTAAATGGTAAGTCATTGAGAATATAAATCCGATCCCGATATTTGTCGCTCTCGATTGATGTCCCAATGATTATATTATTGCTGTTTAATAAGACATATTGGCAATCATTATCAATCGTAAAATAGTTATCAAATTCGGTTTCATAGAGCAGTTGAAAGAACTGGTGCGCTCTTTCTGGTCGTTTGGTTAATATTACATAAACATGATCGTTCTTATCAGATAACATCGAATCAAGTACATCTTTGATATATGAAAATGGTATTCCCGGATGAAAGAGATCGTTCCAGACGGCAAAGATTGTTGCCTGTTTTAATCGATGCGGAATTTCCAATGCCTTTGGTTGAACCCTGACCAAACCGTTCCATTTACCGTGATGGTTTGTTAGTCCTGAATATCGGTCTGAAATCAATTGATTAGATTGATGTGACCTGATATGAGTCTGATCGGCAGCCCAACAATTACGACAACCCTCAGAGACATACGAGCAACCCTCAGCGACCGTTAAAGCACGTCCCCACCATAACCCACGATGGAGACGTTCTTCATTTGGCAGGCGTCCTCCACGAATGCCGTGCATTATACTATCTCCGCTACCCTTCTGACAGCGGCGGAACTATTTCCCGTTCCGGAGTTATTGGAATAATATTTTTCAGGGGAGAATCCGAGCCGAATTCAATATTGTGCGCCCGGGCAAAATTACCGGCATAATCCTCGTACATCTTGGCTTTTTCAGGATCACAGAACGGGAGCAACATCCTTGAGGCCGAATATAATTCCCGTATCCGGTTATGGATAGCGTCCGTTTCTCTCTGATTCATCTCCTTGACGACTTTAAGAATATTAACATCACACTCATTTTCATAAGCGGCAAGATACTCCTGTTTTTTGATAAGGCGCAATTCGTAGTGGCGTAACGTATTCCATACATTATCCACTAAGACTTCGCAGTCGATTTTGTTAATCTGTCTTGGCATAAGTTAATCTCCTTTTGATTATTTGGGTTTACTTTATCATTTAGAATCAATCCTGAGCAACGGAAACGGGGTAAATTTAAACGATCTCCTTTCTTTTGGGTTATTTTATGTAAATAAAGGGTTTTGCGCCGTACGGTCAAATATGGCGGTTCTAACGCCCGGCTGGAACTCCTCAATCTCATCCAATAGATAATAAGCATCCTGAACCGTGATCATAGCTCCGGGCGGTTCCTGCTCGGTCGCCCAGAATTTACCCTCCCTGAATGGATGGTAGCAAATACTGTTGTCATCATAATATAACACTCCGTCCTTATAGGGATAAAAATCATCATCCGTTCTTTTTAAAGCATTATGGATATAATAATAATAATTGTCATCGTCAGGGGTCACGGACGGTAATTCCATTTCGTTCGATTCGGGTTTAGATCGCCATATCATAACGCCCAGAGCAATAGGGTAATTCGGAGGAAAAGGCTTTAATCCCATTTTGAATAATTCTCCATGCACGGTTTCCTGAACCAACTTAAACCAACGCCCCTTATAACCGATGTCGTATTTCTCTATTTTCTTTTTCTTCGTATAAGGGTCAATAACCGTTCTTGTCCGCCAATCATGCGGCCTGACTATTATTCTCGGTTTCCCATTTATTATCCTTGCCGATATTTCCTTTTTCGGCATTTCACGAGGCTCCCCGAATATCCTGAAAGATACCGGCGTGTCGATTTTCCAGAAGGGATATTGGAGTTTATTCATCTGATAACGCCCCCTTCAAATGAGTCTCCAATAATTCAGTATTGAAAATTAATTCTATTTGCCTATCGCCATAGTATGGGTCAAGGTTGTTAGCAACCTTCGCCATTTGCTTTGATGTTTTGATCATCGACAATGCCTGGCGTAATAATTTAGCTGACGCCTTTCTGATTGAAAGCGCATCAGAAGAGAGGGCTATCCCCTTACCGTCAACTCTGATTATTGTTGATTTATCTAATTTAAAACGCAGATGAAAAATTACCTCACGCAGAGTTCTTTCCGATAAATGGAAGATAACGGCAAGCCGTTTTTGACTTATAAACTCTTCGGGTCTATTATTAAAAAATAAATGCTCATAAATATACGCCCCGTAATTTGCAATCTCCTTTTCCGATAGACGCTTACCCATAGCTATTCTCCTATCTTTTAGATCTGCCTTTAACTTGGATTCTTATCATCTTTTTTTTCGTTACCAAACGATCAACAACTCTTGCCCACGATTTCCATGCCAACAAATCATCAAGCATAAAATTTGTGGTTATGAATAACGGCTTTGACCATCGCCAGCGATAATCAATAAATTCGTCCCACAATGAACGGTTCCAACCTTTAGCATCATCAAGTTCAACACCGAAATCATCAATGAACATATTTGTATATTTATAGAATTCTCCCATTTCTTTATATTCGGAATTGTTCTGGAAATTAAATCTCATATTTGTCGTGTGCTGAAAGGCCGTTTTAACTTCACAGCCTCGACTCAGGTAAAAAGGAGTTTTTAAAAACTCTATAGCTGAGAGCCTTGTCCTTAAATAATCAAAATCAAGATTCTCCGATAATATCCCAAGTTGATCGATATATAATTTTGTCAAATAAATATTAGATAACCACCATAGGGCGGCAGTTTTTCCCACTCCAATATCTCCCATCAATAACAAACCAACCGGCTCATTATTCAATAAATTTAATACCACCCTTTGGAGTACAGGCTTTAAAGCATCGTCAAACATATCAAATTTTGTGTTCCTGAATTCTATTGGGATGGCGGTGTTTAGATAATGAAAAATTGGTTCTTTGAAATCTTTTGGAAAGGCTACAAATTTATCTTCCAATTCTCTATAATCTTTATATTTCTTCAACTTTGGCTTCTCCCTCCCCCCGTTTCGGCTCCGGTTTTTTATTGTTAGATTTTATTATTTGATTCAAGTATTCATCGAACTTGCTTTTCCGAAACAAAGTTGACGGCTTCAAATATTTCTCATATTCCGTATTTGTCCAGTCTTCAAATTTCTTATTGATGATCGTTTTAAAATCTTCAACAGTAGCCCCGGCGTCTATCCGGGCACGAATAAGCTGTTGATATATTTCCGTTTTAAAATTAAAACTACAATTCACTTTGTTATTCAGGTAAGATATTATCTCTTCATAGGGATAATCCTTAGAAGGTTTATCTCCATTAGAATCTTTATCTGGAGATTTGATCTCCCTGTTTTCGACTGGCTCGTTTGACCATTTAATATTTAATGATTTAACCGAGCTTATTAATTTCTCCGAATAATTCGGAGGAATATCAAGGCCGTAATATTGGCAAAAGGCTACCACTAACGGAGACCGAGGCAATCCCAGCAATTTCTTTGCAATGGATTTTCGATGATACTTATTTTTCAATGATATGCTTGGCTCAAATTTCAGGGCGTTTCTGATCCATAAAACGGGCGGGACGTAATATACCCAATTCTCACGTTCAAGGAAATCAATCTCGTGAAGCAATTCGGATAATTCAATGCCTGTTTGTTTTTTTAATGTGACCAGTTCCCCTTCATCGACTACAAATATCCCTGAAAAATTAGAAACACGGGATATTTTTAAAACAAGCAGGACGTGCCGTGAGCGTTCGGGCAGATTCATATAGTCGGAATCATCAAGGATAGTTGAATAGAGAGATCGGTAATTTCCCCTATCTTCGATTTTCAAACCAGCAAAATCATTGACATCGCCGTTCATTTTTTATTCTCGGCCTCCGTGGTGGTTAAAAGATTATTCTAATTATTTCTTTTGCTTTTTCTTCTTTGCCTTGTCATTCGATGCGCTAATTTTGTCGATGGCTTTTGCTCGTGTCCTTATGGGTTTAGTTAATTAACTTTCAAGGCCCCTTCGGTCACTCTGGTAATAAACCATTGTACCGGCTTTCCGTTTTTCATTTTCATCGAAGCCAAATCGATGAAGACTTTAAAATTAGTATCCGAAAGATTTTCAAAATTATCACAACAAATAAAATGAGCGCCTTCGTCCGGGAGCGAACCGACCGCTACGTCAATAGCGAATTCGATTTTCTCCTTGGTTGAACGCTTCTCATAGACAACGCCGTCAATTAGAATATCATCCCCTCTTATCTCCATGTTTTTAATCGGGAGATCCGATTCCGAGATAAGCTTGCGAGGGATATTATTTTTTAAAGCCTTATGAATATAATCATAGGTTTTATGGCGTTCAAGGAGATCTTTCAGTTCAATTTCCCGTTTCTCGATGGTTTCAATTTTCATCTTATTTTTATTATAAGATTCAAATTCATAAACCTCGTTTTGGATCGCTTCAATATCCGGCATTGTAAAGCTGTCAACGATATCCTTTAAATCTTTTCCTGTTTTATTGACCGCTACGAGTTCCTCTTCGGCCTTCGCAAGCTCAAGACCGAGTTTGGATATCTGATCTCTGAGTGATTGAATATTGTTTTTTATACCAAGAGATTTATTGCGAAGAGATTCAAGCTGCGCTTTATCGGAATTATGTTCAGAGATTTCAGCGTTCATGTTATTCAGAGTTGACATTCTTTCCTTGAAATTATAGTTTTTGAATTTATCGAAATCTACAATTTCTCCAACTTCTATTTTCTCCTGCTTGATTGACTTTTCAAGAGTTGTCGCCTGGTTATTGATCTCTTTTCGGCGATCGTAAAGTTTTGATGCCAGATCGTTTAAAACCTCAAGGCCGTTTTTACTATAATCCAGAAGCTCATAATCTATGTCGATGTCAATCTCCCCTATTTGCTTTTGGAGCCAGCCCTTATCCGTTCGGATAGGAAAAGCTTTGAGTAAAAATTCCCGCCGTTCCTTCTTATCTTTTTTGTTAAAAAATTCTATCGGGTTAAATATGATTTCTGATCCAATCAACTCTTTTAGAAAAGCCACAGGAGACGAAATTGAAGCTCCGTCGACTATGACATCACGGGTATTGCTTTTACTGCTGACCGTCCTTCTTATTTCAATATTGTTATCAAGCTTAATCAATCCCCGACCTTTTTCTGCGTCATAATTAATTAAGTCGGCGATATCAATATCACGAGGCGTGACGAATGATTCCTTGATAAAATCAAGAATGGAAGATTTACCTACGGCGTTATCTCCCTGAATAATATTAACCCTTTTAAGGTTATTCAAATTCAGGAATTTAATCCCCAGGTAATTTTCTATTTGTATTTCAGTTATGATCATTTTTATTTCTATTCCCTTTTTAAATTTATGAATTTTTAAAAATCAGCTTCGGTCTGTGCGGAATTATTGTCCTTCTTTTGTTTAGCCTCACCGTTTGCTGATGCCGATTTTTTGTTCAAAGTATAATTAGTTAATTCGACAATCAAATGAGCCAGATGGCCGTTATGGCATGATTCGAGATTTGTTGTCCTTAACAATTTTTTAGAGACAAGACTTTGGAGGAAGGCGACTTTGTCCTCTTCGTTTTTAAAAGCAATACTCAGATCCTCGGTCGCCTGTTTTAGAAGATCCGCTCTTGATTTGTTGTCGGTCAAATTTTGTATGCGCTTTGCCTTAATTGATTCGGGGGTTTCTTTTTGTCTTTGCGGTTCCGGCTCCGGTTCTTTTTTTACTTCCTCTTTTTGATCATTACCGTTGGAGTTTTTACGGAGAGTCAGAATTGCATTAACGAGTTCTTGTTTATTGATCGAGGTTTCGTCGCCCTTCGAAACGATATTGTTGCTAATAAGTAATTTCCAGAAATTAGCAATATCTTCCTTTTTAGGGAACGCATTCTCAAGTTCAATCTGGAAAGTAAGAATTAAATCATCCTTATCTTCGGCGAAAAGCTTACGAAATTCCGGCGTTGCCTTTTCGGTAATCGGTTCAAATCCCTGATGGTCTTTCTGATTGCCGGGAGAGGCGGTTTCATCGTCAAGGCCGGGTATGGATTTATCATTATTATTTGATGTGTTTTTGTAAGACTGATTATTAAAATAATCTTCTCTTTTTGCGTGACCGTCTCTTAATGTGTTTAAGACTCCCTGCATTTTCACAATATCATCCTTCGTCCAATCTTCCGTCCCGACATAGCCATTAAGCATTTCAACATTTACACCGAAGTCACTGAAATTCAAAACAAGACGTTTTTGTTCTGACTTAACATCTTTAATTCCATCCCTGATTGTCTTCTTGCATCGATCACGGGCGTCTTCAATATAATCGTGTGGCAGTAATTGTAATAAAGCATTTCGACTACATTTAGCTCCCTGACGATTAACTAATTCAATTAAATCCCGTTCATCTGGAGTAACCCATTCAGTTCTTGAAGTCTGTTTATTTTTCCTTTGAATCAATTTACTAAAAGTCATCGGAGCGTAGGTTTTATTGTTAGCTTCCATATCCCACGCCCAACCTTGAATGGATACTTCGTTTTCTCTAACCTCAAGAATATCAAAACCATACCGGATATTTTTCCAGCATTGAGCGGCGACACGAGCCAAATAAACAGAAGCTCCCTTTACTGTTTTTTCTCCGCGAGGGTAAGAGTAATCCCCTTTTTCGGCTAACGTTAGACGCATACAGGAATTCTGCAATGATTTCCAACATTCCATATAATTACGTGGAAATTTCTTAGCAATAATCATGGCTCCCTGTACTTCCTGTAATACCGCCGCAACATGGGGGCTGATAGCCATATCTAAAGCATAATTTTTGTCAACTCTAGCAACTTCAACATCCTTGACATTGTCATTTTGTCCCATGATATAAATTCCTTTCGATTAATTGATAATACATTTTCTATTTTCTTCCAGACCAGTATTTACAACGGTTATGATAGCCGCAAAATCGAGCCGTGCAAACCCAGCTGGACGGGTCTGCTGATGCCGGTTGGAAATAATTATCTCCTTTTTGAGCCGCTGTTATTAAGCCGGCCAGTGCATCAAATCGGGAAAACATCCTTTGAAACCATTCGTTATTTGGGGTGTCTGGTATGCTTATTAATTGCCTGACTTTGGTCTTGATCAGGAAATCATTCGTAACACGATCGGGGATAAACCCTTTGCTGATTAAAATCGAATATGAATAAATTGCGTTTTGAACGGTTTTAGCGTGATCGTTTGTCGGTTTTTGTCCGGCTGTTTTAGTGTCTCTGATTGATTTGCTTTCAATAACATCAATTGTGCCGGCCAAATCAAAGGGGTAATTTTTAAGTTGCACCACAAATTTTTCCTCAACCGCCGTCGGCTTTAAGGACGGAGCTAATTGTTGGCGGTGTAAGGCAGACAAATCACTGCATACATCGATCCCCTCGCCTACCGATTTATTAAGGAGAACACTTTGGGCACTGGTTACATATAGACCCTCGTGAGATTTGATCCGTTTGAATTCATCTACCGCAATTTGTCGAGCTTGACTGACCGGAATCATACTACCGAAATCAATTTTATATTGTAGGTTTTCGGCAATTGATTTGTGAACTGAACTCCCAACTGCAATTGCAATCGAGGGGGGCCGGATTTCCTCCTCTGGCCATATTCCAAATCTGGCCCCGTATCGATAGACGAACTGCCATCCGCACTTATTGGCGGTTTCCAGCATTGTCGCATGGAGCTGTGGTTTAGACCCAGACATATCCTTTAGATCTTAACCTTTGCGACAAAATTGATTGATTTGATTTCAATATCAAATACCTGCTGAATCTCAATCAAATCATCAGGGCTGATATTAGGGGTACTCAGGGGAACTGACTTTGTTTCCCATTTGGTCATTTCCGCCTTAATAAATTCAATAAAGCTGTCCGAGTTATTAGACATCAAATTACTCCTTTTGGTTATTGAGGGTAAGTGATCATCCGTGATCTACTAAAGAAAATCCTTTTTGCATTACCCTCGGATTATGATTCCTTAGCATCTTTCGGAACTAATAGCATAACTCCGTCCGGCAGTCCAGCCACGGCGAATATGTCTATTTCCGATTTCGGGTCCAACCCCCGATCTGAGGGAAGAGTCATTTCGACTCCGGTAGTCCCGGAAGCCCTTATTTTATAAGTTGAAATCTTCACAAGGTCATCGGCTGTTATTCCCTTGTCACGCAATAAGTCTCTAATTGTCATTAAGTTATCTCCGTTTCTCTTAATCCGGTTATGTAAACTTTTCAAGTAATAATATACTTAAACGGATTTGTCAACAACTTTTTACGGATTTTACAAAAAAAGTTTAGGGATATAAAAAAACCATCAGCCGTTCCGTTTATTGTGTACTTAGCTGATGATTTGAAACTAAACTCTTTTCCATAGTCTCTTTGGGTGCTGACGATATGGATCAGCCAAAAGGTAGTTGAAAAAGGTATCTGAGAAATATAAGATATTGGATAGGTTGTCAAGGTAAAAATTTAAAGCCGATACTTGCGTACCGGCTCAATCATAAATTGGGAAAGAAACTCAATGAAAAATTTAAGCCTCAATATAGTACCAGATCAAATAGGTTGTCAACAATAAAAAAGCCGGCAGTTTATTACCGGCTTTAACCAAAAGGAACGCATCTCAATCCGAGAGGATCAAGTTTTTTTTAATTACCGTTATTTTGTTGCATTTTATTTTTCTTATCCCATGACCTGAAAGCTCCATAACCAAGGAAGGCGGAACCGAAAAGATAATATAATTCGGAAGGCATGTCGGGATAGGTAATAGTGAACGCTGAATTAAAAAATACAATTACCGGGAAAATTACAAAATTAAATACTATCACGACATAAAATAACCACATAAAGGCTGGCCGGGCACGCCTGACAAAGGGGTCTTCCGATTTTGATTCGTCCCGAATTAATTGCCGTGCGCCCTCTGCATCATGGCTATATATTTCCATGATCTTCGCTTCGTGCTCCCACATAGCCTGTTTGAGTTGAAGCTCCGTAATTGAACCATCCTCGATTTGTTTGGCTATTTTATTAGCGGCCTCCCCTAAGTCGCCGCCTAAAAGTTTACCGACAACCTTTACCCCGCCTTTGATTAAATCCAAAATCATAATCATTAACCCTCTCTTTTGATTGTTTTAGAAAAGAGATCGATTGCTTCTTCAAATTTATTAAACGAATAATAAACACTTCCAACTTTTACCCAATATCTTTTCTTTTTGTAATGTTCAATCCAGCTATCAGGAGCTTCATCGACATGAATAAATCCCCGTCCGGGATAAAGTCCAACTCTGGCATAAATCCGTTCCGCCTTTTTAGCTACCTCCAGACATCTGATATCACTGCCGATTGCAATGTCCAATGCAATAGCAAAAGAATGCGGAGACGATTCGTTTTCTTCGATTATCTCGTCTCTATAACCTGATGTAATAAATCCGGGGACATAATTAGGCCCCTGTTTTTCAATAGTCCCGCCAGCGAATATTTTAAGATTCGATTCGTTACAAAGGGCTTTATATTTTCCTAATACCGGATATGGAGTATTCCATATCGTAATTAAATCAGCTTCCGGTTTCATTTTCCTCGGAGTGCCGACTTTCATTAAATTTGGAATTAATAATTCTGCCATAATTTAACGCTCCTTTTTTTTAATCCCACACATAACTACCGAGACCGGCGGCAACATAGGGCAATCTGAAATAAGATTTATAATTACCGGTTACACCGACCTTGTTTGCTGCCGATAAGACAATGTGAATTTCATAGAGTTGACCGGGAATCGCACCGGAAGCCGCCGGATCAAAATAGAATTTTTGGAGTGTTGGGTCTTCATTTCCAATATTTCCAAATATCCCGCCATAAACCCCACCCGCGAGAGTAATAGATCCTTTAGCATTCGCATCATGCCAGCACTCACAATATAATACCAGGTATTTATGAGCGGGGTCATAGACATAAGGGAATTTGATTACGCTCCTGTCCGTACCGGAGACTCCCTGAGCTATGACATAGTAGGTTTTTCCCTCAGACTTAAATGAAACGGCGTCAGACCCTGTAAGATTTTCACTGTACGGCGTCCATACCGGTATCTCCATTGACGATATGTCTGAACCCCGGAAAGTAGATAATGTCAGTGTTATATCATTACCGATAATAATATCAGCATCCGCATCTTTTGTTATTCTGCAAAGTTCACGATAGACATGTCCGCTCGGAGCTGTCGGCAAAGTTGTTGAATTTTCTTCAATGGCAAATGACCAGTCGACTCTTATATCACGGCAGGTCTCGACGCCTAAAGCCGGATTTATTAAATGAACATCGTCAGAGGCCGAATACTCGTTTAGGGTAATATCAATATAAATAAGATCGGTTCTATCGACACCACCCGAAACCCAGCTTGAAAATCCGGTTAAAGTATAGTCAACTTCCTGCCTGATGAGAATTGCCAGTTCGTCATTAGCGTCAACATGAAAAGCGGCATTGCCCGCTTTTATGTCAACGGATAGGCTTGAATTTGTCGCAACAACCTTGAACCCATCATCAAATCTTACGTCCACATGATTGGAAAAACATGACAACAATCGGCGTCTGTTATCGAGACTAATATCAATCGATTCATTGAGATCGGCGTCAATTAAAGTTTTGCCCTGTTGAAAAATCTTTTTTTGAACTTTATTGTCGGCATTGAATTGATCCCTTGAGATGTCGGCCATAATACTACTCCTCCAGCCTGAATTCCGTATTATTAATATTGATTGACTGGCCGTCCGACACCGATTGGTCTGAAAGCAAATCCATATAGCCGATTACATTACTGCTGTTATCAACCAATACGGCATACCTGGCGCCACTACCAGAGGCCGGAATAGGACCGCCACTTGCTAAAAAGCTCACGTCCTGCATCTGGACATAAGAATAGTCGTTAGTATCGTCTTCGGTCAAATTGGTGAAGCCGGTCGTCAAATCACGAGCAACCGATGTGCCTCCTGCGCTATAACCGTTTCCGACCGCAATTTCAGTCAAATCGGAAAGAACGTTAGTGTCCGGACCGGGGGCAACGGCGGACGTACATAATGCCAATTTGTAACTTGTCGGTTCATTCTGATTCGCCAACATAAGGCCAATCATTATCATTTTCCCACGATTTGTAAATCCAGCCATATTATATCTCCTTAAATTGATTTATAAAATTCTATTTCTGCAAACTGTAATAAAGTTCCATCGGGCGATTTTAATCCCTGATCTATCGCCCATGCCTTAAAATATCTTCCCGGTATAACTTCAAAACTTATGGTTGTGACCTTATTATTCCGAGTTGCAACGAGAGGACCGCCAAGCGGTGAAATCCAGGAAGCACCGTCTGATGATGAGAAAACCTGTAATCTATTATTTGATGCAAGTAATCCATTTAGTTCAGTTGAATAAGTATCGTATAATTTAATACAACAAATCGATCCCGAAGAAATAAGCTTACCCCCGATAGACCACTTTGAGGCGGTAATTGTGATAGCCTGTGTTGTTTTATTTCCGTCTTTAAGATCGCTATCGGAAGTCAGGGTCGAGGTATATGGACTTCCGTCGGAATCTTTGAAAAGACCAACGTTTAAAGGTTCAATAGTCGTGATTCGACAACCATCAATAATTGCCCGTGCGGTTTTAGCGTTTATGCCAGTAAAATCAAAACCGATTTTAAAACTTGTTTTATCAATATGAGCCGAAGCGATAATCGGTTCCGGTACAATTATAATATCTTTAAATTCTATAATTGTTTTTGCCGTCAATGGAGAGGGGATTATATTAACAGAACTTTTAACCGAAATTGTCCCGTCAATAATCGCCTTGGCCACTAATCCCTTATCGCCAGAGAAATCAAATCCATATTTAATAATTGAGCCATCAATAAATGCGGTTGCTGTGATTGGAACAGGACTTACCCGCCACGCAATATGAACTCCAATAGGTAGATATTTCGGTAGGACTTCCTGTAAATATTTAATTCGCTCATCTTTAAAATCGGGAGTATTATTGATCTGGATTATGAAATATTTCTTGGCGAAATCATCAATGTAAATCTTTGTCAATAATTTTGTGTCCAGATAACTTACTTGAACAAGATTGAATTCGACCGTTAATCGACGTCCAATCCATAAGCCCTTCTTTGTGCCGGCCACACCCGATGACGTGAAGACTAAATTATAAATAATCGTCTGATCGTCAATGGCCACCGTATAACTTTCTGATGCGGAATTATAAAATATACTGACAGTATGAATCCCTGATTCAATTGGAATAGAATCAATATTATACGAAGCTGACGCTCCGGTGACGCCGGCAACCTTTTTTAAAAACATTATCGACTTAATATTAAGCCCGGAATTCCTTATAACCATCTGCACGTAATTATTACTATTGATATATTTTATGTAAAAGCCAAATTCAACAGAAGTCGTCCAGCCGTCTATGATTTGGAATTCAACTAACATTCTCTGGTCGCTTAAAATTGAATCAAATAATATTGCATATTCAGGAATATTTGTAGTATCGCCCGTTCCCCTTAAATGACCAGTACCATCGATATCCTTAGATATTCGCCACCAACAATTAAAGGACAAAGGAACGTTCCATTTATTCAAATTCAGATTGTCAAAATTATCATAAAAATCATTAAGCTCCGCATTGCTTCTTGAGAATATTTTATGATGATTCAATATAATCGGAACCCACGCAGGGAAGGATTCTTCTGACGTAAAATCAAATTCAAGCAATTCAATAAATTTATCGGCTGCTAATTTTGTCCCTTTGTTCTTATAAATCCAGGCGATACTTTTTATAAATTTTCTTCTTATGCGTGAATCTGCATAGCGGCTTGATATCAGTTCAAAGCCAAAAGAAGAAGAGAGGTAATCAAGTAAATAATCAGGACATCTTTCAAGGTCGGTTAAATTATTAAGATCGTCCGATATGGTTTGAAGCTCAGACCATTCGTCATCTATTATATTTAAAAAATTCGAGATATCTTCATTGCCATGAAAAACCGCAGGCAATTGATTCAAGAAAAATCCTCTTTTGTCTGGATGGGCGTCAATCCATTTTCCTTCATATCTCTCAATTATTGCATTATCGCTTAAAACTTCCTCCGAAAAACAAACCTCATCGAGGTATCCATTGAATGAACCTATAAGTAAGTCGGTCGCCGGTGAAGATATTGAACCGAGACCCGTAATGTCTAAGGGGCTATTAGAATCTTCCGTTCCATTTATATATATTCGGGACTGATTATTAACCCGATCAATAACGCCAACTAAATAATACCACCCACCCAAGGAAGGAATCACGGTGCTCCCTGTCAGGATTTTCGTTTGAGATCCGTCACCTAAAACGAAATAAGGATGACCCAACGCAAAACCAATCAAATATCCGGATAACCCTGATATTTTCTGAATCGGGGAGTTTCCCCCTGAGCTTGTATGTCTAAAAATGGCTTCTATCGTAATGCTTCTATTTGCCAAATCGAAATCGGTCGCATCGATGGCCGGTAATTTACAGCCGCCGCCAAGCTGAACTTTTATTGCCGTCAGTCCATCTTCGGTGTAACCATCGGTAAATTCATTTGTCACAATCTCGGTTAACGAATGATTCGGATATTCACCATTAAAGGTATCTCTGAATCGCCATAATCCGAAAGTTGAATCACGATCGGTTAGGCTGAATATTTTTTTTTGTTTACTCATTAGCTTAAATTGACTGTCGGCTTTCCTGAATATCGAGACCGGTCAGCTTTTACATTAAGATATTCAGTATCTCCGTTATTCTTTTTTCCGGTTAATATTATGTCACCAACATCGGCGATTTTAACTTCATCAATTATTATATCAGATACGGGAATGGCAATATTACAGTTGTCCACCCCGTCGACCGAATCAATTATCCGGTATAAATCGGAGATATAAATATTGCGGCCAAAATCATGTGGATACAATCCGGTTTCGGGTTCTTGATAAATCGGCGAAAGATAAGAGACTAAAGCCAGTCGAACGGCAGCAATTACTTCCGAAATAGCATAACCATCTACAATCCAAACTGTAGCCGCGATATCAATCGCTTGATAAGTGGGATCGACTACCTGGAATATTGAACAAACAACTTTTCTATCGCTTAAATATGATTGTAGTTCAGACCTGAATTCGGTAGAGGGGTAACCGCCGGAAGCGGGCAGTATCATAATCGAAACCAATTGACCGCCAATTTCAACAGCCTTTGCCTGTGCTATAGATCCAAAGGAACTTGAGACATAAGATTCGCAAATCAATTCGGCGTCCCATTTATTTAAAACACGGCTCAGGGTTTTAACCGAAGATGGGGCGAAAATTTTAGCGTGCTCTATTGTCTCTCTTTCGGTTCCTCCTGAGGCCGCACTGGAATTTATAACCGAATCCACATAATCAACGGAAGTAATCAATTCCGTAATGGATTCGGCAGCGACATTCCCCTCTGTGCCGCCGCCAATCCGATAACTCGCTCTGATATTGTTTGAACCTCTTTGCGGGATCATTCCATACTCGCCATCCCCAAAGAGGATATTCGTGATACCGTCTTCATCGACAATGGTTTTATAATGCTTATCAATTCCGGTCGAATCTATAAAGCTGTCAACACGAGTCCACTCTTCCCAAATATTTACATTTAAAACCTCAATTGTTTCCGATTGCCATACAACGGGCGAACGGGATAAAGCAAATTCCTGAAATTGCGAATTATCAGAAGAACCAAGAATTTCATTGCTGATCGTTTCGCCATGAATACAATCGATGTTGACCGATGTCGTTCCGACAGTGCACACTTGGTCTGTTGTGGTTTCGAATATAATCGAAGATAAATCAGGCTTTTCCAAAGTTCCAACTTTTGTCCCTGTTGGAATAGTAAATTCGGGGTGTCCTGATTCAAGGTTAAATGTAACCGATACGGAAGAAGCTCCTCTTTCGGATAATTGGTAATCAATCAACTGGCAAAGATTGATAATGGATTTTCTTGTTCTGGCTGAAATTAAATAAGAATTATCCTGAACAACTTCCATAAGGTCGCCCAGCCATCGGGACAAAACAGAAACGTTCCATAGAACGACATTGCCAAAATCAGCATTCGATTCGGAAGTATAAGAAGGGCAATTGGTTTTTTTGTATTGCATTAAGTCGGCATAAATTTCCTCTATGGATTTATTGAGAGGCTGGATTTGCTGACGTATAAACTTTCGGTCTTCCCTTCTTATAATCATTTGAACATCTATCCTTTAATTTGTAAGTTTAAATCCGTCAATTCGTCAGTTTGCTTTATCCGTAGAGTCATTCTTATTTTTACCGTTCCAATTCCTTCTGTTGAAATATTAGGCAAGTTCAAAGGATATCGGGAATCAATGACGGGAATAGTATGCGAAGTTGCAGGCGCAGGCGTACCCAGACCGCTCGCCCTTGATTCTCTTTTACCCGCAGGTCTTGCTCTCCAATCGTGCATTATGGTACGTTCTCCACGGTTATACTATCCGGGGCGGCTCCCATTTCAGAAGCTCCCAAATGCCATAATAATAATCTACCATTTAAAACACCTCCTGGATGATATACAAATATAGTATCAATTGTTAAATAATAATGAGTGGCCGATTTTGATCCTGGCACGACAGTCATATTATAGCCCAGAGTATCGATAGCCGCCAAGACACCGGATAAGTCAGCTTGGTAGTCGGCTCGATTAGCATATACCGCCGCCTCAATTTCATTCACGGCATCAGTCGCCAGTTTTGCCGCCGTCAATCCATTGTCAGCCAGAGCAACAGTCCCACTTACGGCAACCGCCGGATGATTATTAGCCAGCAACGAAATATCCCCAGCCGAGGTGTCGGCAATAGTAACTTTTTGACTTGCGTAATTAAAATCGTTGAGAGCGTCCAAAGTCGTTTTTGATCCTGATATTGAATAGCCAGCTTTATCACTAACAGTTCCAGCCGTAACAGCACCGCCGCCAGTAATTGCAAGTGCTGAAAAATTAGTTGGAAAAGTCTGAGTTAAACTATATCCGGTTTTCCCAATATTCCAATTACCCTTACCATCGAGAGCCCCCGACCCAATTAAAGTACCGGTTAAAAAGCCAGTAGCAAATTTGGCGGTGGTCAAATATCCGTTCGAAATAATTACATTGTTGGTTGTATAATCAAAATCAGAAGTTCCTCTTGAGGAAATTGTTGCATCAAGATAAGCAAGAATAGTATCTAACGAATGGCTGATATATTGGAATTCACCTCTGAACATGGTAGTTAAACCAAGATCAATATCATGGGCAGTTAAATCGTAAGTGTAAATGCCTCGTGACGTGGCCGACCCCAATAGATTGCCAACCAATTCCGAATATCTATAACTACGACCCTTGCTGAAATCTTCAAAATCATAGTACGCAATACTGGCATCGTTGGCCGCCATCGAATCTTTAAATACAACCGTATTGCCCGGAGAAAAAACAACTAAATAAACTGAGTCCCCTGCTACCAGATCAATTTTTACTCCCGCTGAATCAGCATTCCAGAATGGAATAGACAAGGTGTCGTCCGGCCCAACTAAGGCGGCGTTTACTGAAATGGGAATCAGTAAAAATAATAATAAAAATAATAATGATTTTTTAATCATTGGAAATTCTCCTTCGTCTGTTAATAAAACCAAATGGTTCACCACTTCCGGGAACGCTGTAATATACTTTCAAATATGGGCGTATGTTTAGTTGTCTGTCAGAATAAATATATAAAAGAATAGCATTTGACCCAGCCATATTCAAATCATAATACTTTAATAGTAGCCCAGCTCCATTATTCATTGAATCAGATATTGTTGCTCCTGTAACAAATAATGATATAGTGTCATTAACAGCAGTAACGCCCCCAATAGCCCAAACAGTATCTTGACCAACACCTTCTCTTGTTACTGAAAAATCACCCCCGGCAGACGTCCAATTATGTCCAGTTGAATCTTGATTCCATGTAGCCCCTCCAGAGGCTGAACCCTCACCAGTTCCTTCTACCCAGCCTCCAGTTGTAACTTGATATAAATCAAGAGCCATAGAATCATTTGTCGTTAGTGT
>Ga0210044_10004034_pt1 | contig 20717 bp, 15 predicted proteins | sample CryGey13umfilter_2_FD_183959 | JGI IMG/M metagenome (GOLD analysis project Ga0210044, IMG submission 183959) | Groundwater microbial communities from aquifer in Utah, USA - Crystal Geyser 4/9/14 3 um filter (SPAdes) (version 2) | ecosystem: Environmental > Aquatic > Deep subsurface >... | reverse complement strand
GAGACGTGCGAGTCGAGGAGCGCGCCGAGGCGTGCGAGGGATAGCTCCCCGCGCGTGGTCGCCCCGAGCACCCAGGCGCCCGCGGACGCGTCCGAGAGATGGAGCGTGGCATAGCGACCCAGCGCCTCGGGCAGGCTGCCGGCGTCGCCTCGCAGCTCGGAGGCGCGAGCGACCACGTAGAGCGGACGCTCGAGACCCGCCTGATCGATCAGCGCGGCCGCGGCCTCGGGCAAGGAGGCGACGGGCCAGGACAGACCGCGCGGCGCGCGACCGGACGCCCGCAGACTCGAGGCCGCGAGCGCGTGTTGCGCCAACCACAGCCCCTCGCCCGCTTCGTAGGCGGTGCCGGCGCGACGCGCGGCGACGAGATCGTGGGCAGCCTGCCGCGCGACCCGTGCAGGCACGGCGAGATCCTCGACCAGAGCGTCCGCCAGTCGCTCCTCCGAGGCGTAGGAGAGCGCCTCGCGCCGCAGCGGATCGAGCTCGCGCGCGTCGACCACGCCCGTGGGCAAGGCGTCGAGCGCCTCGAGCGCAGCCTCGTAGTCGTGGTTCAGCTCCAGGGCCATGCGCGCGTAGGGCAAGACCAGCGTGACGTCCGAGGGATGCGCCTCGCGGCCTCGACGCAGCAGCTCGAGCAGCTGGGCGCGCTGCGCGTCGCGACCCGCCGGGGGAACGAGCTCCAGCTGTACGCGGCGCAGGGTGAGCTGCTGTTCGAGGGCGCCGCGATCCTCCACGTGCACGCGCTCCACGGGCAAAGGTGAGCGGGCGCGTTGGTCGGCGAGCATGACGCGTCGTCGTTCGGCGTCGTCCTGATCCAGGAGCGCCAGATCCTCGAAGCGGACGCGACGCAGCCGACGCAAGCGACGCGGTCCGACACGCCAGCTGCGTGCCGGAAGCAGCACCTCGTCGAGCGGCGAGCGGCCCGGGTCGAGCGCGGGTTCCTGCGCAGCCTCGAGCGCCCCGGCGTCGTCGTAGGTCTCCTGGCGATAGGCGCGCACGGCGTTCCGTGCGGGCAGGAGCCTCGTCGTCACGCGATTGGGCGCCACGCCGGAATCCCAGCCCGGCGGCCGCGCGCGAGCGACGGCCTCGGCCTCGACGCCGAGCTCGTACGCGCCCTGGGCGACCGCGCGATCGAGGGCATGGGCACAGGCGCCCTCCACTCCAACCACGGGAGTCGATGGCTCCATCGGCGGCCACTCCCCGCGCGTCAGCAGCACACGATGCGGTCCCACGAAGCGCGCCGCGTAGGCCGAGGTGTCGCCCTCGTCCGGGCCATCGAAGCGCGTGGCGAGAGGCGCGCGCCTTTCGATGAAGCGCCGCAAGCGCGCACGCGAGCCCGCGAACTCCCAGGTCATGGCGCTGGAGACGCCACCGTCGGGCCGATAGCGCCAGGCCTCCGCGTACACCGTCGGCCCCTCGGGCACGAGGAAGGGGAAGCCCCGCGCCGCCGACACACGCGCGAGCAGGTGGCGCCGACGTTCCGACAGCCGCCCGGGCCAGGCCACGACGCATCCGTCCGCGCCCGCCGGCAAGCTGGCCAGCAGATCCCGCGCCAGCGTCAACTCCGGCGCGACAGGCGTCGCCGCATGCACCACGGGCGGAGGCGGCGCCGACGCGCACGCGCCGAGCGTCGCCGCGAGCGCGAAGAGCCAGCAGCGTGGGAGCGCGTTCACGCCTGCAGTGTAGGGCTCCCGCCCCAACGACGCGATGTGCCACCATGTCCACGTCCTCACGCCACCCTTGCCCGCAATTTCTCAGAGCCGTGGCGCGCTGCGCTCCTCGGCCTTACATCTGAAGCCATGCTGCGCATCGACGTCTGGTCCGACATCGCCTGCCCATGGTGCTGGGTGGGCAAACGAAAGCTCGAGGCGGCCCTCGCCGACTTCGCACACGCTGACGAGGTGGAGGTCGAGTTTCACTCCTTCGAGCTCGACCCCTCGGCGCCGAAGAGCGTGGACACGTCGCAGCTCTCCTACGCCGAGCGTCTGGCCCGCAAGTACGGGACGACCAAGGAGGAAGGTCAGGCGATGATCGATCGCATGACGAGCGTGGGCGCCGACAACGGCGTCGAGATGCGCTTCGACCGCATCCGCCCAGGCAACACTTTCGACGCCCACCGCCTGCTGCATCTCGCGCACGAAAGGGGCCTGCAGAGCGCGCTGAAGGAGCGCTTCTTCCAAGCCTACCTCGGCGACGGAGAGCCCATCGGCGAGGTCGAGGCGCTCGTCTGCGTGGCGAGCGAGGTCGGACTCGAAGAGAAAGAGGCGCGAGCCATCCTGGCGGCAGACGCCTACGCACAAGACGTGCGTCGCGACGAAGCCACGGCCGCCTCCCTCGGCATCCGCGGCGTCCCCTACTTCGTCTTCGGCCACAAGTACGGCCTCTCGGGCGCGCAGCCCGTCGAGACCCTGCTGGAAGTCTTGGACAGAGCCTGGAGCGAGACACAGCCAGTGCCCGAGCTCGTCGGCCAAGGCCTGACCTGCGGCCCCGACGGCTGCGCCTGACGTAGGGCGCTAGCGGAAGTAGCGCGCGAGGGGCAGGAGGCAGCTCTGATCGACGCGCTGACCATTCTGCACCACAGCCCGCGGGACGCCGCGCTCGTCTCGCTCCCAACGCGTGCTGGCGCTGCCGACGATGCCGTTCGGTTCGCGCTTCTCTTCCACCAGCAGCCCATGCTCGTCGTATCGACGCAGGAAGGTGGTCGGCGCGCCGTGCTGCGTCGCGCTCTCGATGGGGCGGATGACGCGGCTCACGAGCTGACCGCCTTCGTCGTACTCGTTGTCGTACTCCACCACGCCCGTGGGAAAGACGCGTCGTGTCGGCCAGCCGTGCGCGTCGTACGTCCAGCGCAGCCGGTCGACGTGGTCGGCAAAAGAGCGCTCGGCCAGCACGAGGTGGTCCTCGCCATCGTAGGAGAAGCGCATCGTGAAGGGCGCGGAGCCGTTGTCCTGGTACTGCTCGCTGACGTGATCACCCTCGAAGGTGTTGCGCCCGGAGAAGCCGTCGCGCGTGCGCCACTCGCTCAGCCTGCTCTCCTCGTCGAAGCGCCACTCGGCCCCGCCCGCCGTCATGCGCAGGCCGTCCCAGCTCACGGCAGCCGAGCGATCGAAGGTGCCGTCGGGCACGCCGCAGGGCGACTGGTCGCCGAAGTCGTTCGACACGCAGAACGGGACTTCGTCGACCTCGACCGTGACCACGCGACCGGCCTGATAGCCGTAGCGATACTGCTCCTCCACTTCGCTCGTGGCTCGCGTCGCCAGGGGCATGCCGTGCTGGTCGAACTCGAAGCGCGCGCAGTCGGGGACGCCGTGGTCGAAGGGATGACCCCAGCAGCAGTCCTGCTCCAGATCCGGATTGGACATCGACATGGTGGCGGGAGAGAGCGCCAGCACGCGCGGACTCCCCGGCGCTTCGCTCCACACCCACTCCGGGTTGCCCTGCGTCGTGCACCGCAAGCACACGCCCAGGTCGGGTCGGCAAGGCGGCAAGGACGCGCACTCGATGGCTGCTTCAGTGGGTGCCGAAGGCGCGCTGTCGGCAGCAGGCAACGAAGCCGTGGAGCCGCCGCAACCCAGCAAGAAGATCAGAACCCACCAGCGCATGGCCACCCCAGACGCACCACACGCCGGATGGATCTGAAACACCCAACGCCTGGCGTCAGCGCAAGAAGCGTCCGGCACGGGACAAGTCCCGCGCCCCACGTTCGGGCGTCGATGAGCAGCCCGGGTTTCGGTCCCAGAAGCCCGCGGGGGAGCCTCGCCCGGAGGGGGCTCCGCGCGTGCCAAGTCGCCCGCCAGCCCACACCTGACTTGGCGCGCGCGGCGAGGCGGCCTTGCGCGAGCGCCCTCCGGCCAGGCGAGCGATCCTTGCCGAGCGCTCGCAGATGCAAGGCCGCCGCCCCCCGGAGGCGAGCCTCCCCGCGGGCGGTCGCCGAAATTCCGAGCAAGGCTCAATCGCTTCCGGAAATCGGGTCCGGCACGGCCCAAGTCCCGCGCCCCACATTCGTGCATCGACGGCGGATCGGCCCAGGTCGTTCCCCCACGGGTTCAGACGGGGTCGAGCCGCGAGCGCCCCCGCAGCGACCGATGGAGCGGTGCAGCCGTACCGCGACCGAGGGAGCGATGAGGGAAGCCGCGGATCGGCCCTGGCTGGGCCCGTGGGATCAGAGAGTCTGATAGCCGGGGAAGAAGTAACCCACCTCGACCTTGGCGTTCTCGACCGAGTCGGAGCCGTGGCAGGCGTTCTCGCCGATGCTGCCGCCGAAGGCCTTGCGGATGGTGCCGTCCACGGCGTCCGCGGGGTTGGTGGCGCCCATCAGCTTGCGGTAGCGCGCGACGGCGTCTTCGGCCTCGAGTGCCATGACCACGACGGGACCGCGCGTCATGAACTGGACCAGCTCGCCGAAGAAGGGGCGCTCCTTATGGACGGCGTAGAAGCCCTCGGCCTGGGGGCGCGTAAGGTGGATCATGCGCATGCCGAGGATGTGCAGGTCGGCGCCCTCGATCAGCGAGACGATGCCGCCGATGTGGTGCTGCTCGACGGCGTCCGGCTTGATGATGCTCAGGGTGCGTTCGGTGGCCATGGTGCTGCTCTCTCGCTGTTTTCGAACAGGGGGGATCGAAGAAGGGGGGCTCGAAGAGTGGTGAGGATGTTCCGCGAAATTGACGCGGGCCCGCGACGCATCTGCGTGGCGAGCCCGCGGGGGGTAGCTCCCTCGGAGGCCTTTCGCAAGGCGATTCCCGAGGAATTTCGGTCGACTTCAGCCCAAAGGCGAAGCCGCGCTCAACGGAGCAGAGACGCCAGGGTCGTGCCCATGTCGGAGGGCGTCGGCGCGACCTTCACGCCAGCCTCTTCCAAGGCCGCGATCTTCGCGTCTGCCGTGCCCTTGCCGCCCGAGATGATCGCGCCAGCGTGACCCATGCGCTTGCCGGGAGGCGCCGTGCGACCTGCGATGAAGCCGGCGATGGGCTTCTTGAAGTTGTCCTTGATCCACGCCGCCGCCAGCTCCTCGGCGTTGCCGCCGATCTCGCCGATCATGATCACACCGTCGGTGTCGGGATCTTCCTGGAAGCGCGAGAGCACCTCGATGAAATCCGTGCCGTTGATGGGATCACCACCGATGCCCACGGCCGTGCTCTGCCCGATGCCGAGGGCCGTGAGCTGACCGACGGCTTCGTACGTCAGCGTGCCACTCTTGCTGACGACGCCCATGCGACCCGGCAGATGCACCTTGGCGGGCATGATGCCGATCTTGCAGCCGGGCTTGTCCTTCGTGCCCGGCGTGATCACACCGGGGCAGTTGGGTCCGATCAGCCGCGAACGCGTCTGCGTATCGAGCACGCGGCGCACCTTGAGCATGTCCAGAACGGGGATGCCCTCGGTGATGCAGACGATGAGCTCGACGCCCGCGTCAGCGGCCTCGAGGATCGCGTCGGCGGCGAAGGGCGGCGGCACGAAGATGACGGAGGCGTTGGCCCCCTCGTGCTCCACCGCGTCGCGCACCGTGTCGTAGATGGGCGCGTGGTCATTCCAGCGCTGCCCGCCGCGACCGGGCGTGACGCCCGCCACGACCTTGGTGCCGTATTCGACCATCTGAGTGGCGTGGAAGGAGCCGGCCGATCCGGTGATTCCTTGAACGATGAGCCGCGTGTCGGCGTTGACGAAGATCGACATTCTTCAGGCTCCCTTCTTCGCGAGCGCGACGATCATCTCGGCGCCCTCTGCCATGGTGTTGGCGGGGGTGATGGCGAGCCCGCTCTGGGCGAGGATCTTCTTGCCCTCCTCGACGTTGGTGCCCTCGAGGCGCACCACCAACGGCACCTTCAGCCCGAGCTTGCGCGTGGCGTTGACGACACCCTGCGCGACCACGTCGCACTGCATGATGCCGCCGAAGATGTTCACGAAGATGCCGCGAACGTTCTTGCTCTCCAGGATGATCCCGAAGGCCTTGGTGACCGCTTCTTCCGACGCGCCGCCACCGACGTCGAGGAAGTTCGCGGGCTCACCGCCGAAGTGCTTGATGGTGTCCATCGTGCTCATGGCTAGGCCCGCGCCGTTGACCAAGCAGCCGATGTTGCCGTCGAGCTGGATGAAGCTCAGATCGAACTTCTTGGCCTCGGTCTCCGTCGGCGCCTCCTCCGAGAGATCCTTCATGGACTCCCAGAGTTCGCGGTGACGGAACGCGGCGTTGTCGTCGAAGTTCACCTTGGCGTCGAGGGCGACGACGTCCTCGTCCTTGGTGACCACGAGCGGGTTGATCTCGGCGATGGAGCAGTCCTCCTTCACGAAGAGATCGACCAACTTCGTCACGAGCGGTGCGAAGCTCTTCTGGGCCTTCTTCGACAGCCCGAGCCCGAAGGCGAGCTGACGCGTCTGGTAGGGCATCAGGCCGATGGCGGGATCGACGAAGATCTTGAGGATCTTCTCGGGCGTCTCCTCGGCGACCTTCTCGATCTCGACGCCGCCCTCGGTGGAGGCCATGACGACCACACGCCGGCTCTCGCGATCGATGGCCAGCGCGAGGTACATCTCGCTGGCGATGGCGAGCCCCTGTTCGATGTACAGGCGCTGCACCTCTTTGCCCTCGGGGCCGGTCTGGTGCGTGACGAGTGTCATGCCGAGGATCTGCTTGGCCGCCGCTTCGGCCGCGTCCGCGCCCTTCACGACCTTGACGCCGCCGCCCTTGCCGCGACCGCCCGCGTGGATCTGCGCCTTGACGACGACGACCTCGTTGCCGGTCTCGGCGATGAGCTTCTTCGCCGCCTCTTTGGCCTCCGCGACGCTCAGGGCGAGGATGCCCTTCGGGGTCGGGATGCCGTACCTCTGATACAGGCTCTTGGCCTGATACTCATGAATCTTCATCGTCGAATCACAGCTTCTCGGCGTCGGCCAGCAGGCCACGCACGGCTTCGGCGCTCTTCTTGAGCAGCGCCTTCTCGTCGGCCGAGAGCTCGACCTCGATGATCTTCTCGACGCCACCGGCGCCGATGATGGCGGGCTGACCGATGTAGATGCCCTCGAGACCGTAGCTGCCGTCCGTGGGGGCGGCGCAGGCGATCAGGCGCTTCTGGTCGAGCAGGAAGCTCGCGGCCATGGCGATGGCGCCAGCCGCGGGCGCGACGTAGGCGCTGGTGCCCATCAGAGCCACGAGCTCGCCGCCGCCGGCCTTGGTGCGGGCCACGATGGCGTCGAGCTTCTCCTGCGAGATCAGCTGACGCACGGGCACGCCGTTGACGGTGCAGTAGCTCAGTGTCGGCACCATGGAGTCGCCATGACCACCGAGCACGAGCGCGTTCACTTCCTTGGTCGAGACGTTCAGCTCGTCCGCGATGAAGTGCTGGAAGCGCGCCGCGTCGAGGGCGCCAGCCATGCCGACGACCTTGTTGCGCTTGAAGCCCGTGACCTTCTGCATCTCGTAGACCATCGCGTCGAGTGGGTTCGAAATGACGATGACGAAGGCGCCGGGTGCGTTCTCCTTGATGCCCTTGGCGACGCTGCGGATGATCTTCAGGTTGATGCTGAGGAGGTCATCGCGGCTCATGCCTGGCTTACGCGGCACACCCGCGGTGACGATGCAGACGTCCGCGCCCTTGATGTCCGCGTAGTTGCTGGTGCCCTTGAGCTTGGCGTCGAAGCCGTCCAGCGCGCAGGCCTGGGCGATGTCGAGGGCCTTGCCCTTGGCGACGCCTTCCTTGTCCGGGATGTCGACCAGGATCACGTCGCCGAGTTGACGACGCGCGACCAAGGAGGCGAGCTCGCCTCCGATGTTTCCGGCCCCGATGAGTGCGACCTTCTTACGCTGCGGCATGGTTCAACCCTCCATGTGTTGGATGATATTGTCTGCGAATTCGGAACATTTAATCTCGGTCGCGCCCTCCATCTGGCGGGCGAAATCATAAGTCACACGCTTGGACTCGATGGCGCCTTCGACGCCCTTGATCACGAGGTCGGCGGCCGCGTTCCAGCCGAGGTGGCGGAACATCATCTCGCCGCTGAGGATCACGCTGGAGGGGTTCACCTTGTCCTGGCCGGCGTACTTCGGCGCCGTGCCGTGGGTGGCCTCGAAGATGGCGCGTCCGTTGACGTAGTTGGCGTTGCCGCCGGGGGCGATGCCGATGCCACCCACCTGCGCCGCGAGGGCGTCGGAGAGGTAGTCGCCGTTGAGGTTCAGCGTCGCGATGATGCTGAACTCCTTGGGCCGCGTCAGCACCTGCTGCAGCGCGATGTCGGCGATGGCGTCCTTGACCAGGATCTTGCCCGACGCGAGCGCGGCCTTCTGCTCGGCGTTGGCGGCCTGCTCGCCCTTCGCCCTCTTGGTGCGCTCCCAGCGATCCCAGGAGTACGTCTGCTCGGCGAACTCTTGATCCGCGACCTGGTAGGCCCAGTTGCGGAAGGCGCCCTCCGTGTACTTCATGATGTTGCCCTTGTGCACGATGGTGACGTTGGGCAGCTCATGGCTGATGGCGTGCTGGATCGCGGCGCGCATCAGGCGCTTCGTGCCCTCTTCGCTGACCGGCTTGATGCCGATGCCGCAGCTGTCGGGGAAGCGGATCTTACTGAAGCGCTTAGGGAAGTTCTCCTTCAGGAAGGCGAGCACCTTCTTCACGTCCTCCGTGCCACGCTCGAACTCGATGCCAGCGTAGATGTCCTCGGTGTTCTCGCGGAAGATCACCATGTCCACGTCGCCGGGGCGCTTCACGGGGGAAGGCACACCGCTGAAGTGGCGCACGGGGCGCAGGCAGACGTAGAGGTCGAGCGTCTGGCGCAGCGCCACGTTGAGCGAGGTGATGCCGCCGCCGATGGGCGTGGTCAGCGGACCCTTGATGCCCACCAGGTACTTCGCGAAGGCGTCGAGCGTGCCCTGGGGCAGCCACTCGCCGTAGGTGTCGAAGGCCTTCTGACCCGCGAAGACCTCGTACCACGCGATCTTCTTCTCGCCCTTGAAGGTCTTCTCCACCGCCGCGTCGAGCACGCGCACAGCGGCGGCCATGATGTCCGGCCCGACGCCGTCACCTTCGATGAAGGGCAGGATCGGGTCATTCGGGACGACGAGCTTGTCGCCATCCATCGAGAGCGGGGTGCCCGAGGTGGGCTGCGGGAAGTGGGCCATGTAGGTCTCCAGAGATGCGGCGGGCCAAAGGAAATCGCCGAACGGGTCGCCGCGAGGCTCGCCCGGGGCGTGCCTTCTAGCACGTCTCGGCCCCGTCTGTGGGGCGCTTCCTCACGGCCGCAGGTCCCGCGCGAAGGATCGACAATTCGGGGCGGATGGGAGCCCCAGGGCGCGACAGCGGGCGAACACCCGCGGGAGGCCAGCCCGAGCGCCCGAGCCGTGGTAGAGCGCGGGATGTCGTCCTCGTCCCCCTCGGTCCGCACGCGCTCATGACCCGCACGCCACCCAGCTTCCAGGTGAACGCCGAGGAGGCGGGCCGCACGCTCTCCGCGCTCTTGCGCGGTCCACGCGAGGGCATACCCGCGGATTCGTCCTGGAACCAGGTCAAGACCTGGTGTCAGCGCGGCAAGGTGCAGGTGGACGGCACGACCTGTCTCGACCCGGCGCGGCGCATGGTCGAGGGCGAGCGCGTCTCCCTGCACGTCGACGCACCACGCCACACGCCGGGTCGCATCGGCATCGTGTACGTGGACGCGGACGTGGTGGTGGTGAACAAGCCGTCCGACATGCTCTCCGTGCCCGTGCGCGGCAGCGATCCGGACTCCCTGGTGGAGCGCGCGGCGGCCATCCTGGCACGACGCGAGAAGCGTCGACCCCGAGCGCTCGAGGTCGTGCATCGCATCGATCGTGGCACCTCGGGGCTCCTGCTCTTCGCGCGCACGGCCGAGGCGCGACGCCTGCTCAAGGAGCAGTTCGCCGAGCACACGACCGAGCGCAGCTACCGCGCGCTGGCCCAGGGTGACGCGCATTCGGCGACCCATCACACCTGGTTGATGGAGGATCGCGGCGACGGTCTGCGCGGCTCCTGGGGCGTGTTCCGCCTCGAGAACTCGGATCCGCCGGCGAACACCCGAGAAGCCAAGACCGTGGTCGAGAAGCTCGAACGCCTGCGTGGCGCGACCCTCGTGCGCTGCACGCTCTCGACCGGACGCCAGCATCAGATCCGCATCCACCTGAGTGAGGCGGGCACGCCGCTGGTGGGCGAGGCGGTCTACATCCGTGACTACGTGGGCCCACGCCAGGGCGCGCCGCGGGTGATGCTGCACGCCGCCAGCCTGGGTTTCACCCATCCGACGAGCGGAGAGCGGCTGCGCTTTCAGGCGCCGGATCCGGAGGATTTCGCCACGCTCTTGCGGCGTCTGCGGGGCAAGGCACGAAGCCCGCACGAAGGGCCGTCCACGTGATATGACCCGGCCATGCGCAGCATCGACGAAGTCGCCACGGATCTCGGCATCCACCCTGACGATCTCGTCCCCGTAGGCCGCCACGCCGCCAAGATCGAACACGCCGCCCTGAGCCGCCCCGCGTCGGGCAAGGGTCGCTTGGTGCTGGTCTCGGCCGTGACCCCGACCAAGGCCGGCGAAGGCAAGACCACCGTGAGCGTGGCCTTGACCATGGGCCTGCGCGCGCGCGGACGCAGCGTCTGTCTGGCGCTGCGCGAGCCCTCCCTCGGGCCCGTCTTCGGCATCAAGGGCGGCGGCACGGGCGGAGGCGCGGCGCAGATCGTTCCGTCGGACGAGATCAACCTGCACTTCACCGGCGACATGCACGCCATCGGCGCCGCGCACAATCTCCTGGCGGCGCTGGTGGACACGGATCTGCACTTCGGCGCGCCGAGCGGGCTCGACTCACGACGCGTGCGCTGGCCGCGCGTGCTGGACGTGAACGACCGCGCCCTGCGCAACATCACCACGGGCCTGGGCGGACGCGACGGCGGCGTGCCGCGCGAGACCCGCTTCGACATCACCGCCGCGAGCGAGGTGATGGCCGTGCTCAGCCTGGCCGAGGATCTACCGGACCTCGAGCGACGCCTCGCGCGCATCGTGGTCGGGCAACGCGCCGACCTCAGCTACGTCACGGCCGCGGATCTGGAAGCGGCGCCGGCCATGGCCGCGCTGCTGCGCGACGCGCTCTTGCCCAACCTGGTGCAGACGGCCGCGGGCGATCCCGCGCTCGTGCACGGCGGACCCTTCGCCAACATCGCCCACGGTTGCTCCAGCGTCGCGGCGACCCGCATCGGCCTGCACTACTCGGATCTCGTGGTGACCGAGGCGGGCTTCGGCTTCGATCTGGGAGGCGAGAAGTTCCTCGACATCAAGTGCCGACAGGCCGGCCTGTGGCCGCGCTGCGTGGTGCTGGTCACGACCGTGAAGGCGCTCGAAGCCCACGGCGAAGGCGACCTCGCGCGGGGCCTCGGGCACCTCGACCGCCAGCTCGCGAACGTGCGCCGCTTCGGGCTCACGCCCGTGGTCGCGGTCAACGTCTTCGGCACCGACGAGGAGGTCAAGCTGAAGCGGGTCGAAGCCCACGCCGACAGACGCGGCGCCAAGGCTGCGCGCGTCACCTCCTTCGTCGACGGCGCGGCGGGCGGCGAGGCGCTGGCGGACGTGGTCTGGGAGGCCTGCGCCATGGACGAGCCCGACAAGGCGCCGCACTTCCTGTACGCGCTCCAGGAGAGCTACGGCGACAAGGTGCACAACATCGCCCAACGCATCTACGGCGCTCGCGACGTGGCCTTCACCGCGACGGCCAAGCGCGCCCTCGCTCGCCTCGACGAGTGCGCACCCGGCCTACCCGTGTGCGTGGCCAAGACCCACCTCTCGTTCTCGGATGACCCCAAGGCCGGCGGCCTGGCCGAGGGCTTCGTGGCCACGGTGCGCGAAGTTCGCCCCATGCTCGGCGCCGGCTTCGTGACGGTGTTGATGGGCGAGATCGTGACCATGCCCGCCCTGCCCCGCGAGCCCGCCGCCAAACGCGTGCGCATCGACGCCGACGGCAAGATCCGCGGCCTGATGCAAGGCGACTGAAGCGAGGCGTCTGCACTTGGCACTCGACACGCGGGCTCCCGGCCCCATGACGGGGACATCCGCACCTTGGGTGGTCCAGGGTGGTCCAGGGTGGCGCGAGCCCGGTTGGGGCGCCATGGAACCTGGGCCATACTCGGTGCCGCAGGGATGAATGAACTCATTGGAGCCACGCATGACCCGAATCCACGTCCTCAGTCTGTCCTTGGTCCTCGGCCTCGCCGCGTGTAGCGAAGCGGCACCCGCCTCCCCCTCCAACGTCGAGAGCCCGCCCGCCGCAGCAGCCGCCGAAGCCGCGGTTCCGGTGGTGAGCGTGGACCAGGTGGCCGCGCTGCTCGAAGCCGGCAGCGCCACGCCCATCGACGCCAACTCCCCGGACACGCGCACCCACCACGGCACGCTGCCCGGCGCACGCCTGCTCACGTCCTCGTCGGACTACGACGTCGCCACGGAGCTGCCCACCGACCACGCGAGCACGCTCGTCTTCTACTGCGCCAACGAGCACTGCAGCGCCTCGGACGCCGCCGCTCACCGCGCCGTCTCCGCGGGCTACGCGGACGTGCGCCTCATGCGCGCCGGCATCGCCGGTTGGGAAGCGGCGGGCAAGCCCACGGATCATCCCGAGAGCTGATCCGCTCCAGGCTCCACGGCACGGCGAGGGCCAGCAGCGGCTGGCGCGGCAGGACGGGCCCGAGGTCAGCATGAACGGGTAGGTCACGACGACGATGCCGCCGCCCCACGGAGCCGGAAAGGTCCAGCCGTCGATCGCGGCCGTGATGCAATCGCCGACAGCCGTGTTCTCCGTCTCGTTCAAGGTGATGACCGCGGACCGCACGGCGCCTGTGGGGCCAATCTCGAGCAGCACTTCGACGAGACCGCGAAGATGATGATGATCGACGAGCTCGGGTTCGTCGCAGGTCCGCACCTCGCCGACGCGGCTGCGAATCACACGCTGGATGACCGCACGCGGGAGCGTGCCCGGGGTCGGGGCCGTGCGAGACGGCGCCGTGCGCGCGCAACCCGCTGAACACGAAACGCTCGCGATCACGATCGCGCACCACCCCACCCCTCGAAACATCCTCGCCTGCTCCCCGCGAACATGCGTCCCCATGACCGTGAGTCCCAGACGCGGCGCTTCCTGTGCAGGCCGGGCGCGGACTGCACGCACATGGTCCATCACCATTCGCCCGCGCCTGCGGGCAGGCGCCTCAGCGCGTGACGCGTCTTCGCATCACGACGAGGCCGAAGAACGCGAGCAGCCACGGCGCGTGGTCCGTGCTCGTCGCGCCGGGAACGCTGCAGCCGCAGCCGCCATCGCTCGACGCCGTCGTGCCCGCGTCCCCAACTGTGCCCGCGTCCGCGCTCGCTCCGCCGCCATCGGCCCCAGCGTCCCAGCGTCCCGCGTCCGTGCCGACTCCGGCGTCGGCCGGTGGGGGCACGTCGGTCCACTCGTAGGCGCCCACGTCGACCGCGGCGCCGAAGGGTCGCGCGACGCCATCGCGATCCGTCACCGGCGCTTGCTCCGAAGAGCCGACGTCGACCGCCGGAGCGTCCCTCAAGAGGTGCAGGTCCCACGGAGCGCTGGGCGAAACGAAGAGCGCCGCCGCGTCCGTGATCAGGAGGTTGTGGTCCTCGACGATGCCGCCGCCCCCGTTGGCGATGGCTGTCGCGAGGTTGTTGCGCACCAGGTTGCCCGTGCCCTCCGTGCCATCCTTGTGGGGCGCGATCATGATCCAGGGCGGCCCGGGGTCGTCGCTGTTGATGTCCATCACGGTGTTGTTGACGATGCGCGAGTCGCGAGCGCCGAGCAGCGTGATGCCGTGCCAGTGGTCCACCAGGATGACATTGTTCTCGATCACCCAGTCCGTGAAGTAGCCGTCGAAGCAGCCGATGCCTTGCAGCGGCCCCGACAGCGCTTGCGCCGGGTCCTCGCGGTTCACGATGATGTTCCCACGCAGAGTCATACCGCGCACTTCGCCCGTGCCGACGCCATCGGGGCCCACCGACCAGCTCTGGAAACCGTCGTCGTGGTTGTCGTCCACGTCGTAACAGTTGGCGACGTAGTTGTGCTCGAACAGGCTGTCGTCGCCGAGGCCGCGCATGCCGTCGCCGCTGAAGTTGCGCACGGAGTTGTTCAGCACCTGCGCGCGCGCGCCGCTCATGGAGATGCCGAAGTGGACGTTGGTCAGCGTGTTGTCGCGCACGGTCACGTCGTCCCCGTCCGACGTGATGCCGTTCACGGCCATGGCGACCCAATCACTCGCGCTCCAACCGGAGATGTCCTCCACGCTGAACACGCGGCAGCCCTCGACGCGGACGTCCATGCTCGGCCCCGAGTAGCCGTGCGTGTCGACGTCGATGGCGGTCATGGGATCGTAGCTTGGCGCGTAGGACGGGCTGACGGAGACGCCGCGCAGCACCCAGCCGCCCACCGAGCGCAAGCGCACGTGGCTCAACCCCGGCGTCGCCCCGGGTTCGGCCGCGATGGTGATGGGCGCGCTGTTGTAGGCGCCCGTGATCTCGAGCGCACCGTGGTAGCCGGAGCCGAGCCAGAGGGTGTCGCCCGCCTGAATCGGCGCGCCAGCATTCACGGGTCCGAGCGTCGCGCCGTCGGCGTAGGGCAGCGTGGTCCAGTTGCGCGTCTGGATCAGGTTGGCCGCGACCACCTCCTCCACCGTGCGCCAGGGCGCCGCCATGCTGCCATCGCCGTCGGGGCTGCCCGTGGCCGGTTCGACGTAGAAGTCGCGCGCCGACGCCAGGCCAGGGGAGGCGAGGAGCACGAGTGCGCTGAGACCGAGACCGACAAGGCGCTGCATGAAATCCTCCAGATGCGGTCACCCTATCGCATGGCGGAGAGCAAATCGCGGGGGGCCCGGCGCCGTCGCCTTCTCGGAGCCGCGGGCTGTACGATGCGGGGACCATGCTGAAGTGCCCCTCTCGCTCGGCGCCCATACCGGACCCGGAGATTCGAGCCGACCGGAGCACCTTGCGCTGTGCGTCCTGCGAGGCGGAGGTGAGGCTCGACCGAGACGGCGACGCCTGGCTCGCGCTCGGATTCACGCCGCCGCCGCCACCCGACGAACTGGTCATGGAGATCGATGAGCCGGCAAAGACGGAACAGGCTGGCTACCGCTCGAACGCCAAGACGAGTGACCTCTTCCGAGCGACGCTGCGCTGGCGCAGCCCCTCGACGCGCTTCCTCATTTTCGTCACCGCCATCTGGTTCGCGTCCATCGTCGTGAGCTACGCCATCAGCTTCACCCGCGAATCGTCGGCCGCCATGCAGTCCGGTCTCCTGATCGACGTCGCGATCGGCATCGGGCTGGGCTGGTTCGTCGCCGGGTCCTGGCTCAACCGAACCGTGATCGAGCTGAGAGACGGCTGGCTTCGTTGCAGCCATGGCCCCGTGCCCTTCCTCTTGAGCAAGACGCGGCCCGTTTCGCTCAGTGACGTGGCGCGACTCGACGTGGAGGCCGTGAAGGCACCGATCAAAGAGAGGCGCAAACCTCGCAAGCTCACCTGGCGTCTGGTGGCGACGACGGAGAACGGCGAGCGCTTCGCCGTCGTGAACCGCCTGGCCACGGAGCGTCAGGCCAACTACCTGCGTCGACGCCTCGAGCATGAACTCGGTCGAGGGACCGACGACCACCCGGCGCCGTAGGGCGCCGACGGCCATAGCGGGCGGCGATGCCTTCTGTTCACCCTCGCGGGTGATACTTGGCGTGAGCCTGCTTTAGGTGATCGCCGGTGACGTGGGTGTAGATCTGGGTGGTGGAGATGTCGGCGTGGCCGAGCATCATCTGCACGGCGCGCAGGTCGGCGCCGCCCTGGAGCAGGTGCGTGGCGAAGGAGTGGCGCAATTCGTGGGGCTTGAGGCTGCCGCGGATACCCGCCTCACGCGCGTACTTCTTCACGATCTTCCAGAACGCCTGGCGCGTCATGGGCCCACGGCGCGAGGTGAGGAAGACGCTGGGTTCCGACTCCTTGGCCCAGAGCGGGCGCACGTCTCGCAAGTAGCGCGCGATGGAATCGCCAGCGACCGCGCCTAGGGGCACCAGCCGCCGCTTGTCGCCCTTGCCGAAGGGCGTGAGGAAACCCGCCTCCAGGTTCACCTCGCCCAGCTTCAGGCCCACGAGCTCGCTCACGCGCAGACCCGCGGCGTACATGGTGTGGAGCATGGCGCGGTCACGCAGCGCACGCGGGCCCTCGCCCTTGGGCGCGTTCAGCAGCCGCAACACGTCCGCGGGCCCGAGCACGGAGGGCAAGCGTCGGCTCAGCTTGGGCGCCTCCAGCAGCTCCGCCGGATCGCTGGCGAGCTCCTTCTCCTCCACTAGGTAGCGCAGGAAGCCGCGCACGGCGCTCAGCGCGCGCCCCTGGGAGCGAGCCGCGAGACCACGCTCCGCCAACGACACGAGGTAGCCCGACACATCCGGCAGGCTCGCCTCGCGCAGTGGCACGCCCCGCCGGTCGAGACTGGTCAGAAAGCGCCCGAGGTCGCGCGAGTAGCCGTCCAGGCTGTGCTTCGACAGCCCCCGCTCCACCTTCAGGTGCACCAGGTAGGCGTCGAGCAGGAGTTCGTCCGTGGCAGCCACGAGACAACGCTAACGCGCCCCGCGCACGACTCAAAAATAGCGGGGCTAGAAGTACTGCTGGAAGACCAGGGAGAACGAGACAGGCGGACGACTCGCGCGCGCCGCCGCGGTGCGGATCAGGGGTGCCGCCACATCCAGGCCGATCAGCGCCGGCTGCACGCCGCCGTAGTCGAAGTGCAGGCGCAAGCCCGCGCCGAGCTCCGCGCCGGGCACGAGGGTGCGTCCGTCGACGGCCTTCACCACCAGGCCGCCACCGGCGAAGGCGATCAGCTGCAGCTCGCGCAGCCAGACCAGGTTGAAGAGATCCACGCCCAGATCTGAGAGCACGGTGCCGCGCGCCTCGGCCACGGCGAAGGCGGCCACGTCGCCCAGCACTTCGTCCGCCTCGTAGCCGCGCAGGAGCGCAGGCCCACCGAGACCTGGGCGCTCGGAGACCAAGGGTCGCCCGAAGACGCCGGCGGCGCCCGCCACCAGCACCAATGTCCCGCGCAGACCGAGGGGGATGTTGTGATCGCCACGCGCGATGAAGCCCACGGTGCCCGTGTCGTGGCCCGAGCGCGAGCGCGTGAAGCCGAGGGAGAGGGAGCCCGAGAGGGAATCACCCCGACGGGTGTCCAGGAAGTAGCGGTGGCTGTCGAGGCCGGCGCCGAAGTGCAGGGAGGTGCGCACGCCCCCCTCGCCGTCGACGCCGAAGCCAGGCCGGAGCCGGGCCATGGCCACGCCCACGGAGACGCCGCCGATGCGCCCGTTGTTGTCGCGTTTCGGACCCACGCCCTGGCCGTAGCGCAGGCTGCCGCCGAAGCTGCGCTCATCGCTCGAGGCGGAGACGCCGACGCTGTGCTCGAGGTCGTAGCGACGACGAATGGCGAAGTCGACCAGGCCCACGAGCACGCCCTCGGTGGCGCGCGCGGAGAGCACGAAGCTGCGCAGCAGCGGCGGTCGAAAGGGCAGGTGATCGGTGTCGTCCGCCAGCGGATGGCCACCCGCGACGGCGGCGCTCTGATCCGTGCGTCCACGCGGGTCGACGGTCACCCAGCGGCGAGGCGCGGGGGTGTCGATTGTCACCTCGCCACGGACGCCGACGCCATCCCAGCGACCGATCACCTGATGGCCTTCGGTGTCCGTGATCTCGACCTCCACCGGCTCGTGACGCTCGGCGCCCTGGCGCTCCACGACCACGACGTGGCGGTAGTGGCCATCCGACAGCCGCGTCGAGTGCACGGTGCCCAGGCGGTAGTTCACGGGCAGCTCGGGCTCGCGCAGCCAGTCGTTGAGGCGAGTGAGCGCCTCCACGCCGCCGGTTCGTCGGAGCAGCTCTCGCGTGGGCACGGCGAGCTCCAAGAGGCCGCGGGCGAAGTGGCGGAAGACCTGCGCGGGCAACAGATCGCGCGCGTGCTCGAGCAGTCGACGGCCGCCGGCGCCGGGCTGACGCGCACGGCTGGGCGCCTCGCGGAAGGGATCGCGCTCGGCGATAGAGCCGAAGTAGGCGTCCACGAAGGCGACCTGCGGCGCGTAGAGCAGCTGATCCACCGTAGGATGGAAGCCCGCCCACCCGAGCAGCTCCTGCGGCGTGCGCACGTGTCCATGGCGACGCGTCTCGTCGAGGTCGAGCAGCAAGGTGGCGCGCAGCCTGAGCCCGAGGCCGCGATCGGCGGCGGGTTCGAGCGCGTCCACGGGCGCTGCCAGCAAGCGCACGAAGAGCGCGCGCATCAAGGCGCGACGATGGAACGCCTGCAGGGCCTCCATGGGCGTGACCTGGAAGAGCCTGTCCGAGAGCAGCACGAAGCCCGGCGCGTCGGCCGCGAGCTCCGTGCGCGAAGGAACGAGCGCCAGGGTGATGTCGTGGGGAGGCGTGGCGCGCGCGACCGCGGCGAAGGTCTCGAGCGCGTCGTGAAGCCCGCCCTGGATGGGCGCGACCACGTCCACGTGGGCCATGTCGTGCAGCGCGAAGATGCCCTGCGCCTCGGGCCGTGGATCGCGGTAGAGGCGCGTGGGCGAGATCAGGCGCGCGCGCACGACGCCCTCACGCCATTCGACGACTTCGAAGTGAGGCGCCACCAGCACGGGCACGAAGCCTGTGACGAAGTCCTGTGCTTCACCCGAGGGCAGCGGCTCGCCCATGGCCCAGGCCTCACCGCGCGAGAGCGCGAGGCGCACGCGTTGAGGCACGCTCGCGCCCAGAGGATCGCCATGCCCGAGCAAGAGCGGATACCAAGGCGCCGTCAGTGAGAGCATGCCCGAGGCCCGCCCCAGGCGACCGAAGCGACGCGGCAGATGCACCTCGAAGCTCATGCTCAAGCGCACGCGTCGCGCCTCACCCGCCGCGATGGGCACGCGCAGATCCGAGCCGGCCACGTCGCGCCCGCGATGCTCGTCCGCGCTTGGCTCCACGCGCTCGGCCTGCACGCTCTGACCGTCCACGAAGAGCTCCGACACGCGCGCGAAGCCGCGGTCGAGGCGGCCAGGGTAGATCCAGCGCGAGGACTGCTCGTCCATGGCCGTCGGCGCCACGGCCAGGCGATCGGCGAGCAGCCACAGGCGCAGCGTGTCCTCGCCCGCCGCCACCAGGACGTCGATCTCGAGGCGCCCCGAGAGCTCGCCTGTCTCGACGTCGAGCTGTGCGTCGACGCGGTAGGCCTCGGGGGTCGCGGCGTGCGCACGAGGCTCGCTGAAACCGAGCGCGAGGCCGACGACGAGGAGGCCCGAGAGCGCCCTCCCCAGGCTCCCGATATGGGGGCTGCGTTGCCGCCCCAGAGAGCCCGTGATACCGTGGACTTGGTTCGTCAGAGTCTCGACGCCGCTTGATAGCCGCAGAACTGAACCGGCCCGGCCCGAACGCCCGGCTCCCGCGCGAAATCGGTCTTCGGCGCGTGCGGGGAGCTCGGTCGGGGAGTCGGTGTGAAACATCCGGACGTGGGTGGGGTGGAAGAAACCACCCAGCTCGCGCGTCACAACAGGGACACCAGAGTCCCAGGGACCACGAAGTCCTGAGGAGGATACGAGACCATGGGTAGATTGGTAGGATACATGGCGAACCGCGCCGACCGGCTGGCGGATGCGCTCTACCAAGAGCGGGCGATGGTCTCGGCCCACCCGCCGACCGGCCCGAGCGGCTGGGGAGTCGGCTTCTACCAGGGCGGCGAAATGCTCCACAAGAAGCGCCCCCGCGTCGAAGGCGAGCCCCTCGACTGGTCGCGCGTGGTCGAGGGCGTGCGCTCCGATTGCGTCGTGCTGCACCTGAGGCAGCCCACCGTGGGCGACTTTCGCTCCGAGAACACGCACCCCTTCCGCTTCAAGAGCTGGCTCTTTGCCCACTCCGGCACCATTCAGCGCTTCGAGGCGCTGCGCCCTCGCCTGCTCGAGTCCTTGCCCGATTTCCTCCAGCGCAGCGTGCGCGGCGCGACCGACAGCGAGGTCTTCTTCCACCTGATCCTGGCGTTCTTGAACGACGCCGGCAGCCTGGACAGCCCCGAGCTCGCGGAGGGTGACGCGCTGTCGGCGCTGCGCTCCGCGACCCGCCTGGTCGATCGTCTGGCCGCGGAGATCGGCGCCCCCGAGGCGGGTCTGAACTGCGTGCTCACGAACGGCCGCTACATGTTCGGCCTGCGACGCGGCGCCAACATGGCGATGGTGGAGCGCCAGGGCATCCACGATCTGAGGCCCGGCATCTCCGAACCTCCCGGTGGAGCGGCGAGTTCGCTGCGCTACGTGATGCTGGTCAGCGATGGATACGAGGGAAAGGTCAGCCCAGGCTACACGCCGCTCGACAACGGCGCCCTCGTCTCCATCAACCACGACCTCGACGTCGCGATCCACTCGCTCTAGCAGCCTGTTGCAGAAGCGCGCGAGAGTCCGGCATCGCCTCGCAGAGGCTCGCGGCCAGGTGGCTGTGCTGGGGCTCCTTGCGCTGGGTGCGTGTCATCCGACGCCCACGCGGACCACACCGGAGGCCGAGGCGCGCACCACGAGTCTACCCTCGACTCAGGCTGATCCGATCGCCTACACGCCTCCGCCCTCGCGCGACGCGACCACGGGCGGCCCCGTCGGGCTCGCGACCTCCGGCGGGCGCCAGGCGGCCCGCGCCCTCACCCTCTCGCTGCTCGAGGCCGTGCGCATCGGCGATCCCGACGAGCTGCGCCGACTGCTCTCGGG